>Ga0334894_1000023_pt1 | contig 264188 bp, 262 predicted proteins | sample GraSluR3_MG_6_FD_207225 | JGI IMG/M metagenome (GOLD analysis project Ga0334894, IMG submission 207225) | Sludge microbial communities from methane-producing bioreactor in Wageningen University, Netherlands - Granular Sludge_12_05 R3 | ecosystem: Engineered > Bioreactor > Anaerobic >...
TAAAAAAGATAGCACTGGTATTAGCTAAACTTGAAACCAGGCTATCTTTTTATTTTTTATATCAGGTTGCTAAATCTTTTTTCTCTAGTCTGATGAAAAAAACTTATTTTTGTCAACAACCTCAGAGTAGCCTAGGCTACTCTTAAATTTTTAATGAAAGGGATATTCGTCCTTTGTTTTTATCAAGTTTAATTATTTTGACATCTACTTGGTCTCCAATTGAGAGAACTTCTTTTGGGTGATTTATGTATTTATTGCTCATTTCGCTTATGTGAATAAGCCCATCTTGCTTTACTCCTATGTCCACAAAGGCTCCGAAATCAATTACATTTCTAACTACTCCTTTGACAACTAAGCCTTCATATAACATATCAAAAGTTGTAATCTCAGTATTAAAAATAGGAGTTGGCATTTCAGAGCGCGGATCATGCCCAGGTCTTTTAAGCTCTGTAATAATATCTATTACAGTAGGAAGCCCCGCTTTTAGTTTTTCTGAAACAGCTTTAGCATGTGCTATATCGAGCTTGTTTTGCCAATTATCTTTATTCCTTAGGTTTTTTTCATTAATTTTAAACTCTTCTAAAATATTATAGGCTAAACTGTATGATTCAGGGTGAATCCTTGTGTTGTCTAAAAACTCTTGGCTATCTCTAACTCTTAAAAATCCAGCACATTGTTCAAAAGTCTTAGCACCTAATCTTGTTACTTCTGTTAACTCTTCTCTTGTACTAAAGCCATGATTTTTTTCTCTATATTTTATGATGTTATTAGCAACACTTGTGCTAATACCAGCAATATAATGTAGTAGGGAAGCAGAGGCAGTATTTAAATCAACGCCAACATTATTAACACATGATATGACTATTTGCTCAAGGGCATTTCCTAAAGCAGTCTGATTTACATCATGCTGGTACATACCTACTCCGATAGATTTTGGATCAATTTTTACTAGTTCTGCTAATGGGTCTAAAACTCTTCTAGCAATTGAAACAGCTCCTCGTATAGATACGTCAAGTTTAGGAAATTCTTTTCTTGCCAACTCTGATGCTGAATAAACGGATGCACCTGCTTCATCAACAATTAGGTATGAGATGTTTTCATAATCTGATAAAATATCTGCAATCATTGCTTCTGTTTCTCTACTAGCAGTGCCATTTCCTATAGCAATAAGTTTTGCCTCATGTTTATCAATTAGCTTTGTAATGACGTTTTTTGCCTCATCAAGCTGATTTTGAGGTTGATGAGGATAGATAGTAGCATAATCTATGAAAGAGCCATTTTTGTCTATTATAGCAATTTTACATCCTGTTCTATATGCGGGGTCAATAGCTAATATGTTTAAATCTGCAATTGGTGGTTGCATAAGTAGATCATAAAGGTTCTTTTTAAAGTTCTCGATAGCTTTTTCCTCAGCTTGCTCAGTAAGAGTACGTCGAACATCTCTTTCTATAGATGGTTTAATATACTTTTTATAAGCATTATCTATAGAATCTATCATGAACTCTTTTATTTCATTAGTAGATTTAGATTTAAGATAATCTCTATGAAGTCTTTTAATAATACTTTCTTCAGGCGCATTCACACTAACATTTAAAACTTCTTCTTTTTCAGCTCTATTAATTGCTAAAACTCTATGAGATGGTATTGAAGAAACACTCTGTGTGAAATCTATGTATTGCTCATACTGTTTTGAATCATCAACAACACCATGTGTAACAATTTCACCATAGCCTAGAGTTAGTGATCTAATAATCTTTCTAGTGCTAGGTTCTTCGTTAATTCTTCCAGTTATAATATTTTTGACACCTTCTAGTACAGATTCGATATCTTCTAAGTCATCATTTAAGTATTTTTCAGCCAACTCTGTTAAAGGCTCAGTAGTTTCTTGTTCAAAAATCAAATCTGCTAGAGGCTCTAATCCGCGTTCTTTTGCAACATCTGCTAAAGTTTTACGTTTACTCTTAAAAGGTAGATAGATATCTTCTAGCTCTTGTAGGGTAGATGCATTTTCTAAGTTCTTTTCAATTTCTTCTGTAAAAGCATTTTTTTCGATTATTGTAGCTTTTATTGATTCTCTTCTATCTACAAATTTTGTTAAATATTCATTAACATCCTTAATTTTATAGATCTGCTCATCAGTCATATTGCCTGTCATTTCTTTTCGATATCTAGCTATAAATGGTACTGTATTTCCTTCATTAAGCAAATCTAATACAGTTTTTATATTTGATTCATTTATCTTAAGTTCTGTTGATATTTTATTTATTATATTCATGTAGTTTTTGCACAGCAAAATGCTATGCTGCTCCTTTCATTTTTCATTCAATTTAGTTAAAATTATAATAACACCTTACATAGCTTTGTGCAAAGAAATGATGTTTATTGATTAATATTATGATATTATTAATATGGAGGATTTTATGAAAGTTAATATTGAAAGGTATAATAACATGCACTTTGATGAATTGTGTTCTGTAATTGAGCAAGTTCTCAGAGAATATGAATTTGAGTTTGGTATTGGGAGTCTAAGAGGCGACCTAATTGCACTAAGTAATAACCAGGCTTATAAAGAGAGTAAAGAAGCATTTTGGGTCGCAAGAGACGGAGACAAAGTAATTGGTTCTATCGCACTGAGATCTAGAGATGATGGGTTGGCAGAGTTGAAAAGGTTCTATTTGCTATCAGAGTATAGGGGAGCAGGAATCGGTAGTAAGTTATATGATGTCGCAGAACAATTTGCTATTGACAAAGGCTATGAAGGTATTTGGCTTGAATCATCTAGGAGATTTAAGTCGGCAGAAAAACTCTATAAGAAAAAAGGATATCGATTACTCGAAGCTATTGATAATGAATGGGAAGATAATTTTTACGAAAAAAAATTTAAGGAGTGTTCTTATGAGTCTGAAAATTAATCTACATGTATTAGAAACAATGATTTATTTCTGGGAAGCTAGCAAAGCTGGTGAAAAAGTTGGAGAAAAATACATTATGACGATTGCAGGTCATGATGATATGAAACTAGTTTACAACGATAAGTTTAATGTTGAATCAGTTAGAAAAGTCCTAAGTGCTATTTCTAACAGAGAGATGTTAAGTGGAAATGAAGAAGAGAGAAAGTTTTGGAATAATAATATGTGGATGATGGATGATTTGGACTACATGAAGCTGATGATCGATCCAGTAAAACATTTGAATTCTAGTGAGTTGACTAAAGATATTAATCTAGAAAAAGATGTAGAATTAATTTTCTTGCCATTACATGGGCAAACTAAAATTATTAATGGGAATAAAATAATTCTCAATTTCTTTAAAGTTAGGGTAGACTTTTTGGATTATGATAAAGTTTCATACGATGGTAAAGATTTTATAGAATATATTAAAGATGCAATTCAGGAAGTATAAGAAAGAAGTGAGTTAATGAGCGAAAAAAAACACTCTATTCAAATTAATGAGAATGGTCAGCTAAGTTTTGGAGAGATCTCTAAGACATTATCTGACCTTCCTTCTTTAAATGCTCCTAAGTGGGAAATGGTAGAGAATCAAGATCAACTAGAGAAGGTAGCAATAAAGCTTAAAAATTTGAAAGTCATAGGTGTGGATATAGAAACTACTGGTCTAGACCCTCACGTTGATCAAGTAAGGCTGCTGCAAATATCCTCATCAAGTGACTTTGTTTATATTTTTGATATGAGAAAGATCAAAAGTCTTTCAAAGTTAAAGCAATTATTTATAGCAAAAAAACCAGTAAAAGTAATCCATAATGCAATATTTGAGCAAAAGTTCTTAAAATATCAATATGGTTTAGACTTTGGGTCCATATATGACACCATGTTAGCTAATAAGTTAATATATAATGGATTGTCTAGAAGGAATGCTTTACAAGACCTTGTTAAAGATGAATTAGGATTATTTATAGATAAAAGTCTACAAGTGAGTATGTGGGAAAGTGAAAAATTAAACGAAATGCAGTTAGAGTATGCAGCTAAAGATGCAGCAGTACTCTTAACTATAAGAGAGCTTCAAATTAAGAAGATAACTAAGCTTGGCTTAATAGATATAGCTAAGATTGAATTTGATTGTACTAAGGCAACTGCAGAGATGGAATACAATGGTATGGCTATAGATAATAAGGCCTTAGAAGAAGAAAGAGTTAAACTTGAAACATTACTTAGTAAACTTCGTGATGACCTTATTGAATATTTTGGATATATTAATATTAACTCGCACCAACAAGTTGCTAAAGCACTTTCTCATAAAGGAATTTATGCAGATAGTACAAGTGAGAAAGACCTTAAAGTATATATTGATAAGTACCCTGAAATAAAGACTTTTATTGATTATAAAAGTATCAGTAAGATTTACTCAAGTACAATAGAATCACTTCAGAAAAATATTCATCCAAAAACGAATAGAGTTCATTCAAGCTATAATCAGTTTGGTGCAGCAAGTGGAAGAATGAGTTGCTATAACCCTAACTTGCAAAATGTTCCAAGAGGGGATATCAGACGTATATTCCGAGCCCCAGTTGGTAGAAAACTTATTATTGCAGATTATAGTCAAATTGAGTTAAGAATTATTGCTCAAATAAGCAAAGATGAGACATTAATAAAAGCATTTAGAGATTATAAGGATATTCACTCTATAACTGCTTCAGTAATTACAAAAAAAGATATAAATGTTATAACAAAAGACGATCGACAAAAAGCTAAAGCTGTAAATTTCGGATTAGTATATGGTATGGGAGCAAGAGGTCTTGTGAAATATGCTAGTAATAGTTTTAATGTAGAGATGACTCAAGTTGAAGCTGAAGAAATATACCACACATTTTTCAAGAATTATAGTGGTATCAAAAATTGGCATGAAAAAGTGAAATCAACTTCTGATAATATTGATTACATAGAGACACTAAGTGGAAGAAAAAGATTTTATCAAGATGATAAAAGATATTACTCAGAGCTCTTTAACACACCAGTACAAGGAACAGGTGCTGATATATTAAAACTTGCATTAACTTATCTTTTTGAAAAATTTACTAATACCGATGTAAAACTAGTGAACTGTGTGCACGATGAAATCATTGTAGAATGTGATGAAGAAATGGTAGAGGACATAGCAGGGATAGTAGAGGCTGAAATGATAAGAGCTGGCAAGCGTTATGTAAGCTTAGTTCCAGTATTAGTAGATACAGTAATTGCAGATAATTGGGCAGGAAAGTAGAGTAATCATGAGGTCATTTATTGCAATTGATTTTGACATTGAAACTAAAAAATTACTATATCAAAAAGCGAAGCAGAAACTGGACTCTTATTGCACTTCGTACAAAATAATAGACGCCACCAATATTCATATGACGATACATTTTTTAGGAGAAATAGATGGTGACGATATGCTAATAAAATCTAGGTTAGTAAAGCAAATTGGGTCAGCAAAGAAGTTTTCAATAATTATTAGTGGCTGGGGTTATTTTCCTAGTAAATCTGGAAGTATAATTTGGCTAGGCATAAAAGAGAATAATGAATTATTTAGTATCGCTAATAAAATTAGAAAAGAATTTCATGATATAAATTATGAAATTAGACCTTTTCTTCCGCACATTACAGTTTCAAGATATGCAAAATGCATAAAAAATGCAGATGACTGGGTAAACTATGATGATGTTGTAATAGATGTAGGTAAAATCTCATTAATGAGAACAGATTTCATTAATAATAAAGTTCGGTACACTGAAATTTGCAGTTGCAAATTAAAGTAATTATTAAAGAGGATATTGAATATATTGATAGAATATGTTAGATGAATAAAATTAAGGAGTGATGTTAATGATAAAAGGTATTTTTGCGCCAATTCCAACACCATTTAAAAATGATGAAATTGATTATGAAGCACTAGAGCACAATCTTGTTAAGTGGGGAAAGTCTTCATTGACTGGTGTTGTTGTATTAGGATCTAATGGTGAGTTTGCTTACTTAAGTCATGATGAAAAAGTAGAGTTAATGAAGTTTGTAAGAGATAATTTACCAAAAGACAAAATGGTCATAGCAGGAACTGGATGTGAAACCACAAAAGAAACAATTGAGTTAAGTCAGAAAGCAGCTGACATAGGCTGTGACGCTGCACTAATATTAACACCTCATTACTATAAAGGAGCTATGAACGATAGTGCCCTGCATAAATACTTTACTGATGTAGCTGATGCTATAACTATACCTGTAATGTTATATAATATGCCAAGAAATGCGGGACTGAACATGTCCAGTAGCTTAGTGAATAGTTTAGCAAAACATAACAATATTGTTGGTATAAAAGACAGCTCAGGTAATATAGTTCAGATATCAGAAATTTGTGCTGGTACTCCGGATGATTTTTCAGTATTTGCAGGATCAGGATCTTTCTTATATACTGCACTAGCAGTAGGTGCTGTCGGTGGAACTCTAGCTGTTGCAAATATTATGCCAGAGCAAAGCGTTGAGTTATTTAATAATTTTAACAAAGGCAACTTTGAGAAAGCAAAAGAAATACAGTTTTTATTGCTAGACCCTAATAAAGCTGTAACTTCGCAATATGGTATTTCTGGGCTAAAAGCTGCCCTTGACCTTTTAGGTTATATTGGTGGAGAAGTGAGAAGACCAATGCTTAATGCTAGTGACAGTGTTAAAGCAGACATAAAAGGTATACTTGAGCGAGCAAATTTATTATAAAAAAAGTGAAGGAGCGTATTAGATGAAGAGAGAGTTATTATTAATTCCTGGGCCAACCCCAGTAAGAAGAGAAATTTTAGATGCATTAGCACAAGAAACAGTAAGCCATGTTGATCCTAGGATGGTGAAGTCATTTCAAAATTCTTTAGAAATGACTTCAGAATTATTTTCTTGTGAAGGCGAAGTGTTTGTTATATCAGGTTCTGGAACATTAGCAATGGAGATAGCGTTAATAAACACTGTTAAGCCAGGTGAAAGAATATTAATTTTGAGTCATGGTTACTTTGGGGATAGATTTATTCAACTTGCTGAAAGTTTTGGTATTGAATATGATGTTATTAGTGCGGAGTGGGGAGAGCATGTGGCTTATGAAGACGTAGAAGCAGCTTTAGAGTCAACGAATTACAAAGCGGTCACAATCACTCATGTAGACACTTCAACAGGTGTACAAGCCAATTTAGATAAGTTGGTACCAATCATAAAAGAGAAGAACACTCTAGTTATTTTAGATGGTGTGTGCGCTACAGCAGGGATAGAAGAGAACATGAGCAAGCAATACGGAAATGGTAAGATAGATGTTGTATTAACTGGTAGCCAAAAAGCACTAGGTGTACCACCAGGATTAGGAATAGTTGCATTTTCAAAAGATGCATTAAAAACTAGAGATGAAATGGAAAGGGTACCAGCATATTATGCAGATATCAAGCGATGGCTGCCAATAATGCATGACCCTAGTAAGTATTACGCTACTCCTTCTGTAAATATGGTATGGGCTTATGAAAAAGCTCTTGAGATAATTTTTGAAGAAGGTTTAGAAAATAGGTATGAGAGACATATTAAATATGGTAAAGCAGTAAGAAAAGCTCTAGGGGTATATGGTATGAAAGCTGTTGCTGATGAGGAAGTTGCTGCCGCAACTATGTCTTGCGTCAAATATCCAGAAGGTTTAGATGATGCGAAGTTTAGAAGTATGTGCTATGAAAGAGGCCTTGTACTAGCAGGAGGACTAGCGTCTTTTGCTGGGAATGCCTTTAGAATAGGTCACATGGGTAACACTACTGTTGAAGAACTAACACAGGCAATTGAAATTATTGGCCAAGTATTAATCGAAATGGGCAAAGAGGATTGTATTAAAGATGCTATAGAGATGTTAAAAAATAATATTAGATAAGTAAAATCCCTCAAATTTGAGGGATTTTTTTTAATACCTAATTCCATTTATATATGTGGATTCTAGTTTTGAATAGATTGAGAATGGGTCACCATCCCATATGGTAAAGTCTGCATCTTTTCCTTTTTCTAAAGAACCTACTCTGTCATCTACTCCAAGAAATTTTGCAGGTGTAAGAGTATACGCTCTTAAGGCTTGTTCTCGAGTTAATCCCTCTGCATGAGCTAGAGATAGCGCAATATTAGTAAATTGAATAGGGTAGAAAGGGTGGTCTGATATCAAACTGAACTCTACACCAGATTTAGCCAACACAGCTGCTGTCTTAAATGACACACTTTGTGTTTCTACTTTTGCTCTATTCCAAAAGGAAGGCCCCAGGTTAACTTTTACTTTTTTCTTAGCAAGATAATCAGCAATTCTAGCACTATCTGTACCATGCTCTATTTGAAGGTCAATACTAAATTCTTCTGCAATTCGTATTGCAGTTAGTATGTCATCTGCTCTATGAGCATGAACTCTCAAAGGAACCTTGCATTCAAGTACGTCTATAAGTGGTTTGAGTTCATAATCTACATCTTTTTCTTTGCTTATCAAATCTTGTACCTTTGCTAGTGTTTTACGAATAGCGTGAGCATTCCCCATTCTTGTTGAGGGGAAAGTATTCTTTACTTGCCCGTAAAATCTCTTTGGGTTTTCTCCCAAAGCAGCTTTCATACCAACGTAGTTTTTCAATAACATACTATCAAGGTTATCTCCACCAGTTTTAATAGCACACATTTGTCCACCTATATTGTTTCCAGAACCAGGAGTTACACAAACTGTTGTTACACCACCATCAAGGGCATCTCTAAAGCTGCTATGTTCAATATTTATAGAATCGAAAGCACGAACTGCTGGTGTTATAGGGTTTGTGCTTTCATTACCATCATAGTCACCAGTACCTTCACCCCAATTGCCTACATGTGTGTGAGAATCAATGAATCCAGGTAGTATATATTTATTATTACAATCTACCACTTTATATTCATCTGCAAAGTCTCTGTATTCTCCTACATATTCTATAACTCCATTATTAACAAGTAAAAGTCCTTTGCTAATTTCCGGATCATTTACATTAATAATTTTTGCATTAATATATGCTATCATTTTATAAATCCTCCTTTTCATAAACTACATTGCCATCAATTATTGTGACTAAGCAATGAGTTGTTGGTTCAAAAGGATCATCAGTCCAGATAACAATATCAGCATCTTTACCGACTTCTAAGCTTCCTACTTTATCATCTATCCCAATAACTTTAGCAGGGTTAATAGTAATAGCTTCCCATGCTGTTTCTCTTTTTAGACCAGATCTTACAGCAAGTCCAGCTGCGATTCTGAAGTAATGTTGAGGTACAATATTATGGTCAGTAATAAGTGTCACTTTACCGCCAGCTTGTGACACTATTGCTGGGGTAGCGGGAGTGATATCTTTTGTTTCAACTTTTGCTCTTTGCCATAATGAAGGACCAATATTTGACCATATATTATTCTCAGCTAACTCTTTAGCCACTTTATGACCTTCAGTACAGTGTTCTATTGTAATATCAATATCAAACTCTTTAGAAATTCTTATTGCAGTTAGAATGTCATCAGCGCGGTGAGCGTGTATTCTTAATGGAATTTCTTTATTAATAACTAAGCTGAGATTTTCCATTCTAATGTCATACTCATTTTTATTCTTAATATACTGCTTTGTTTCAACTAATGCTTTCCTTAGTAAGTAGGCATTGCCCATTCTTGTTTTAGGTTCTTTGTTTTGCATTCCGTAGTTTCTCTTTGGATTTTCACCTAATGCAGCTTTCATTCCAGTAGGATTCTTAATTACCATATCGTCAACAACATTGCCTGCTGTTTTCATAGCAATCATTAATCCACCAATAATATTTCCTGAGCCTGGCATTGTCTGGACTGTTGTGACTCCACCTCTACGGGCATCCCAAAAACCAATGTCGTCAGGGTTTACAGCATCAATGATTCTTAACCCTGGGTTAACAGGATTTGTCATCTCGTTAATATCATTACCTTCCCAACCAAGGCCTTCTTCCCAGGCACCTACATGAGAGTGACAATCAATCAGTCCAGGAGTAACTACTTTTCCTGTTGCATCTATAGTATGAGTTCCTTCAGGTGCTTCAATATTAGCACCTATCTTTTCAATTTTTCCATCTTTTAACAAAATAGATGTATTTTCTAAATCCCCATTAGTTATCGTTTTAACTAATGCGTTCTTTATAAGTATCAATTCAAAAATCCTCCTAATAAGTTTTAGTCAAGTCTTCTATAATAGCTTTTGAATTTAAGTCTTGACCTGTTGCTAGCTTAACCTTGTCTAACCAAGGAATTAGAGCTCCTTGTGAAATATAGTTTTTTATTACATAATCATAGGCAGCTTTATCTTTTACTAATGAGCCAACATTTTCTTTTAAATGATGATGTACTTGACTTGCTACAAAATCAGCTAACACATAATTTTGCCAATAAACAGGGTAACTCACATACCACCCATTTGATGCCCATCTTGGAGTTTCATCATACGCACAATTTAGTATTTCAGAATCGACTTTTGCCATAAGCCTATCAAAATCTTGGTCCAAATCCTCATATGCATAATACTCAAAAAGACAATAAGCTGTTCTCTGTCTAATATAATGATATTTAGGGCCAATTGCACTATTTAACGCTTTAGTAGCAATTTCTTCATTAAGCTTGTAAAAGTTAGTTAACCAATCAAGGTCACTTGTAATATAACCAAATATTTCAGCTATTCCCTCAGTGAATATAGTAGATTCTCTTCGTAGGACGTAATCATCAACTTCTTTTAGAGCAGAGTGAAGTGCGTGACCTAACTCATGAAAATGTGTTCTGTAATATGAATATCCATCATCTGGATTGCACAAAATCTTAATATTCTTTCTATCCAAACCCATTGTAAGTCCATTATAAGGAATATCGAGAAACACAGATTCAATACCATAATCATCAAGGCTAAAATTCATATAGTTAGCCCATTCTTCTAATGAACTATCTAATCTAGACTTTGGAAAATAAGACTTTTCTACGCCACCTAACTGTTCTAGTATATATTGCACATCCCAAGGTTCGATTGTATCAATACCTAATTCTTTTGCTCCTGATTCTATAAGATCTTTATAAAAATCATTAGTAGCATTTGTTAGCTGATTAAGAAGTTCATTTACGGTTTCTTTAGTCATCTGGTTATTTTTTTCAAGTCTTAAGTCGACATAAGTATCAAAGCCAACGTCTTTTGCTGCTTCATTTCTTAGTTTGAATAGCTTAAGCATATCATCAGCTACCAAAGAATTTAGCTCTGTATGTGATTTCCATGCTTTTTCTCTTTTACTTTTATCTTTATCTGCTCTTATGATTGCTCTGATTTCACCTAAAGTGTATAAGTTATTATCAACTTTATATTTATGACTCATAATTCTAAATGAAATAACTTGTTGCAACTCAATAATTTCAGGTTTAGAATCTACTTTTGCAATTAGAAGATTATCAGACCATACCTCAAGGCGCCTTTTTAATGTTTTGTCATTTACCTTATCTTTCCATTCATTAACAGTTTTGAATAAAACATCGTCTAACAGAATAGAAGAAGACAACATTTGCAATTCAGTAATCTTCGGATTTTGTTTTTTGTCAATGTATCTTTGGTATGATAAATAAGAAATCTTGTTATTAATTTTTTCAAGGTTTTCTTCAATTTTATCTAAATATTGCTTTAATTCTGCTTCTGATGTAATTATCATTTATCTGTTATTCCTCCACTCAGAGATTGCTAAGTCTAAACGATTCAAACATTCTTTTACGGTATCTAAAGTGCATCCAAGATTAAATCTTTGATAACCAGCGCCTTCTTCACCAAATACATTACCAAAATCAGTAGCTACTTTTACCTTATCTATCATAAACTTATTCAATTCCTCAGTTTCCATACCAAGACCCTTCATATCTACCCATACAAGGTACGTGCCTTCAGGCTGTATAACTGTTAACTCAGGAATATTCTCATTAATATAATTAGTAAAATATTCAAGATTATTACTAACATGATTGTTTATATCTTCAATATACTGCTTGCCATATTTGTAAGCTGCTTTTAATGCTGCTAAAGATAATATATTAGGAGAGTTGTATCCAGCCATTTGAGTGTATGCAAAGTCTTCTCTAATTTTTTCATTAGGTATTATAGTAACAGCACCCTTGAGTCCTGCAGTATTAAAAGTTTTACTTGGTGCAATTATGGTGATACTATTTTGCTCATAACGTTTGTCTAATGCAGCAAGCATTGTATGTTTATTGTCATTTAAAAGTAAGTCACAATGAATATCATCAGAAATTATTAAAGCATCATTTTCCATACAAATTTCAGCATACTCTCTAATCTCTTCTTCAGTCCAAACTCTACCAATTGGATTATGCGGGTTACATAATATTGCTGCCTTTAATCGAGCAATTTTGCCACCAAATCCAATAGTAGTTTTAAAGAGGCTTCTCATATCATTAAAATCCATATAATACTGGTCTTCATTTCTTACTAATTTATTATCTACAACAATAGCACCATTAGCCTTAATTAGTTTCTGGAAAGGGTAGTAGACTGGGCTTTGTATCATTACTTCATCACCTGGATTTACAAAAGATCTTACAGCAATATGACAAGCAGCTACAACACCATTAGTAAATAGAATCCATTCTTTTTTTATATCCCAATCATACATATCTTTTACATACTTAATTATTACTTCATAGAGTTCGTCTTCAGGTAAAGTATACCCAAAAATAGGATGCTCTAATCTCTTCTTAATCTCTTCAACAACCTCATGAGGTACTCGAAAGTCTGTGTCTGCTACCCACATTGGGAGAAGGTCATTTCCGTTAAAATTTGAGTCGACGCCATCCCACTTTGAACTATACGTACCGTATCTATTTATGTGTTCATCAAAGTTATATTTCATTTCTAATCTCCTTATTAATAATTAGTGTTCTACTATTACATCAGCTAAATTTTCAAGTGCTTGTGTATCACCTATTACATATAGCAAATCATTTTCTTTGAATTTAAAAGTGCCGCTTGGAGAAATGACTCTCTCTCCATCACGTTCTACTGCTACTATAGTAGCTGAATATTGATTTCTAAACTGAGAGTTCCTTATTTCGACCCCTACTAAATCAGGGGGCAATTTTACTTCAATCATAGAAAAGTCTGGAGCTAATTCTAGAAACTCAACTATTGTAGATGAGTTTAAACTATAAGCAAGCCTTATAGCCATGTCTTTTTCTGGAAAGACAACACTAGTTGCACCAATCATGGTTAAAATCTCAGCATGAAGAGTGTGTAGAGCACGGCTGATTATTCTTTTCACTCCTAGTTTTTGTAACTTAAAAGTTGTTAAAATGTTTGGTTCCAAAGAACCAATAGAGACAATTGCAGCATCAAAGCTTGTTATATCCAATCCCTGTAAAACCTGTTCATCAGTTGCATCTGCAATTAATGAATGTGTAACAAAAGGAGCTGTTTGGTTTACTATGTTTTCATCAACATCTATCGCAACAACCTCATGGCCTAACTCAGTTAGTCTATTTGCCAAAGTAAAACCAAACCTACCAATACCAAATATAACAAATTGCTTTGCTACTTTCTTATTTTCTTTTTTTTGAGCCATAATATCACCTATCCTTAATAATCAATAATATCAAATTACAACAATCTATTATATATGATTTTAAAAAAAGCCGGATAATACCGGCATTTTTTACTTTTGATAAACTGTATTTCCCATTACTATAACTTGTTGAACCTTTGAGTCTATTTCAAAAGGATGCATGTTCAGAATAACCAAGTCTGCAATTTTATCCTTTTCAATACTTCCATATAGATTATCAATTTCTAAAATCTTAGCTGGATTTATTGTAATAGCTTCTAATGCTTTATCTTTATTCATACCTTCTTTGTAAGCAAGCCCTGCCATAAGCGGAAGTTGGTCAAGTGGAGTAACAGGAGAATCAGTTGTGATAGCAATATCGATACCTGCATCGCTAAGCGCTCTTGGTGTTAAGAAAGATTTTTCTTTCAATTCAAATTTTCCACGGTGTCCAAAACTTGGACCTACTATACAAGGTACATTTTCTTTTATTAATTCATCTATGATTAAATGACCTTCAGTAACATGGTCTAAAGTTATTTTCAGGTCAAACTCTTTAGCTATTCTCAAAGCTGTAAAAATATCATCTGCTCTATGAGCATGTGCTTTGATTGGTATTTCTTTTTTAAGTACTGGTATTAAAGCTTCACATTTTGCATCGTATGATGGCATTTTAGAGTTATCATCTCCTGCAGCTTCTTTTTTATCTAGATATTGCTTAGCTACAGACAAGGTTTCTCTCATAACAGCCGCAATTGCCATTCGTGTTGAAGGAGTTTTACTTTTACTGCTATATACTCTTTTTGGGTTTTCACCAAAAGCACATTTCATAGCAACAGGATCTTTAACTATCATGTCATCAATTCTCTTGCCAAATGTCTTGATAATAGCAAATGTTCCACCAATAACGTTAGCACTACCTGGTCCTGTTGCTACTGTAGTAACTCCAGCACGTAAAGCTTCTGTGAAAGTAATATCATCAGGGTTTATAGCATCGATAGCTCTCATATGAGGAGTGATTGGATCAGTTGTTTCATTATGGTCTCTGCCTTCAAATTGGATAGCTGATTCGCTTAGCCCCAAGTGGCAGTGAGCATCAATAAAGCCTGGTAATACATAGTTTCCATTAAGGTCATATTTATCACCCTCAAATGTGTCTATGCTAAATTGACCCATATCTCCAACTTCGAAAATCTTATCTTTTTTTATGATTACATAACCATCTTCAATAATCCCGTTAGTTATAGTATTAATCTTTGCATTAAAAAATAATTTCATAATTACCTCCATTAATTTGAGTATTCAATTTTTCCACTTATGATTGTTTTATAAACGTTTGTATCAGTTGCAAAAGGATGTCCGTCCCAAATTACAATATCAGCATCTTTAGATTTTTCAATACTCCCAACTCTATCAGATATGCCGATTATTTCTGCAGCATTTATTGTTATAGCTTTAAGTGCCTCGTTCTCATCCATACCATGTTTGCAAGCTAATCCTGCTAATAATGGTAAAGAGTGAAGAGGAGTTACTTGTGCATCTGTAGTTATAGCAACTTTAATACCAGCTCTATTTAAGATGCCCGGGGTTTCAAAAGTTAAGTTTTTGAGTTCAAACTTAGATCTATGCCCAAAGCTAGGGCCAACTATGCATTTTGCATTTTCTTTCATTAAATCATCTACGATTAAATGTCCTTCAGTAGAATGGTCAAGAGTAATATCTAAATCCAATTCTTTTGCTAATCTAAGTGCTGTATACATATCATCAGCTCTATGCGCATGTGCCTTTAATGGGATTTCTTTGTTTATAACAGGAATTAATGAATGCAATTTAGCATCAAACTTTGGCTCTTTAGATGTATCTCCATTAGCTTGTTCTAACTTGCTTTTATACTCTTTAGCTTTAAGAATTGTCTCTCTAAACATTGCTGCAATTGCCATTCTTGTTATTGGCGCCTTACCTTTGTTGTTATAACAGTTCTTTGGGTTTTCACCAAAAGCACATTTCATTGCAACTGGATCTTTAATAATTAGCTCTTCAACTCTTTTTGCTTTAGCTGTTTTAATTGCAATAAAAGTTCCTCCGAAAATATTAGCACTACCAGGGCCAGTTGCTGTAGATGTAATGCCAGCGTTTCTAGCTTCTTCAAAAGTAATATCCATTGGATTAATAGCATCAATAGCTCTCATATGCGGAGTTATAGGATCAACAGCTTCGTTTCCATCAGCTCCTTCAAAGCCAATAGCACTTTCCCATAGTCCAAGGTGAGAATGAGCATCAATTAAGCCTGGTGTAACTATTCTCCCTTGAGCATCAATTATTTCCATTTGATCTGTTTCTTTAATTTGCTTGCTTACCTCAACTATTTTACCTTCTGATATAAGAATAGAGCCATTCTCTATAATATCTCCAATCATAGTGTGAATTAAGCCATTTTTGATAAGAATCATAAAATTCCCTCCTTAATTTTACTTAATAAGTATTCTATTTCATGTTCATTTATCCTGCAATAATAAGTGAATAAATGAAATTTGTTATTAATTATGATATTATTAATACAGTATTGTTAAAGGGGGAAGCTGTATGAGTGCTGATTTGCATATTCACACTACAGAATCTGATGGAGAGCTAACGCCAAGCGAAGTTGTTAAAATAGCACTAGAAACAAATTTGTGCACTATCTCTATAACAGACCATGATAGTGTTGATGGTGTGGCTGAAGCAAGGATTGCCTCAAGTGGCACTGATTTAACAGTAATCCCTGGTATAGAATTTTCAACTATTTACAATAATCAAGAAGTTCATATCTTAGGGTATTATATAAATATTTCAAATAAAGAGCTTAGAGAAGAAACTGCTTTTATTGCTGAAGAAAGAAGAGTAAGAGCACAGAGGATTATTAGAAAACTTTCAAAGATGGGAATTAAGCTTTCATATCAAAGGGTACAAGAAATTGCAGGAGGAAATGTTATAGGGCGTCCTCATATTGCACTTGCAATGATTGAAAAAGGATACATTAGTACAGTTCAACAAGCTTTTACTTCTGAATATATTGATAATAGAGGAAAAGCTTATGTTACAAGATACAAAATGAGTCCAAAGAAAGCAATTGAAATGATTAATAGAGCTGGGGGAGTAGCTGTAATAGCTCATCCAGGTTTATATCAAAGAGGAGTAGGTGTAAAAGAAGAAGAGCTTAGGGATTTGATTCAATGTGGACTAGAAGGAATTGAAGTGTATCATAGTGCTCACAGTAATGAACAAAAGATTTATTATTTACAAATGGCAGAAAGATATGAACTACTAGTAACAGGTGGGTCAGATTTCCATGGTAAGAGTCATAAAGAAGGTTCAAGAATTGGGTCTATAAAACTTGATGATAAACATGTAAAAAAACTCAAAGATTATGTTATTACAAAGTCATTGTAAGTGAGCTATCTGCTCGCTTTTTTTTCTTTTAATGCAGGAATAACGCTTCTTATAGTGAATATTACCTCAGTTACATAATTCGGAAGGAGCAAAAGGAATGAGTATTAAACCAGTAATTAATAATCAACAGTTAAAAGAGTTTTCTAGAATAGCTTTGTCTGCTTATCCAGGCATAGAGCCATCACTTGAAAGCTTAAATGAAAGACTTCAAAATGCTAATGCGGAGGACAAAGACTCTATATACTATTTATGTGAAAGAGGCGGTAAAAGTCTAGGTGGTTATAGGCATATTGATTATGTTCTAAATTATAACAATAACTATATAAAAGCATCTGGTATAGGTATGGTAGCGGTTGATTTATTAGAAAAGAAGCAAGGTGCAGCTAAAGAGATGGTAGAATACTACCTTGAGCAAAGTTTCAGAAATGGACAACATATTGCAATGTTATACTCATTTAGGCCAGACTTTTATTACAAGATGGGGTTTGGATATGGTCCAAAAAATTATTATTTTGAATTTAGACCTGAATCATTTAATAAAGTTTCTGATAGATCAAGGCTCACTTTTTTAAATGGTAGCGATTTACCTTTATTAGCTGATTGTTACTTACGCTATGCTAATGAGCAACATGGATATTGCAAAAGGAACTGCTTTGAACTTACGTCTTTTAGAAAGAAATATGAAAAAGAAGGTACAGTGGTAGGTTTTAAATCTAATGGATATATTGATGGATATATCTATTTTACACTAAGTAGGGTTTCTAAAGATAATTTTATAAGGCAGAAAATGATTATAAAGGAGTGGATTTACAATACTCCAGAAGCATTTAAAGCATTATCAGGATTTTTAGAGATGCAAAAAGATCAAGTAGAATTTATAGAATATCAGACTCAAAAAGAAGACTTTCTATTTGCACTTAAAGATGTAAGAATGATAGACTTGAAACTTTATCCAGGGGTTTCACATAAAGTAGCGCATCAAGGAATGGGTATGATGTATAGAATAGTTGATGTGGAAGCTTTTCTGACAGAGATATCAAAATTTCAAAAATTTAATTGTCCAGATATTATTATAGCTATAGCCATAGAAGATTCTTTTAGAGAAAAGAATCAAGGAGTATACAATATTAGAGTTAAAAATAAGGAACTAACATTAACTAAAGATGAGAATAATGCTATTCCAGTAAAAATGAACATAGCGGACTTTTCATCAATAATGATGGGATCAGCTAAGATAAGAAATTTGTTTGATTTAGGAAAGATCGAGTGTAATAAAAAGGATTTAGAAATATTGGAGTGTTTCTTTAACTTTTCTAAAAAGCCTGAATGTATAACTCTTTTCTAATAAATCCCATAATCTGATAAGATACCTCCAAAGTAGACATCTAACTAATTAAAATTAGATAAACTACGTTGGAGGTTTTTATTATAAATCTTTAAGTACAGAAGAAGTTTAGAAAAATGATAGTGAAGAATTTAGAAATGGTGAAGAAACTTTTAAGATTATTACAAAATCTATGTATGTAAGCAAATTATATGAACCCGATATGACTCTGAGAATGTCACAGGTCAATAAGTGAACTGATATAATGGTCTAATGTGTAATTTCTTTATTTCTGAAAGGTCGAAATATTTAATTAGAAAGAGTTTATATTAATAGATTCTCTGACTACAAAAATCAAGGTTAACATCACCTGCGATAGCCAAAAAGAAGTTAAAAAACTTAAGTGCTTAGCTTCGATGGATAATCGAAACCAAGCACTTAGTTTTATATGAGCTTTAATTAATTATTTGCCTAATTGACGAGTTGGTAGTTTATAAGTGAGTTTTTTTTGTTAACAATACTTATTAAACCAATTGAGTATGGCATCAAGCCTTACTAAGCGATTTGCTGGTTTACCAGTTCTGGATAAATTATGATTCTCACCATGAAAAATCATCATTTCTGTAATATTGCCAAGTCGCTTTAAAGCAACATACCATTGTTCAGCTTGTTCAAGTGGACACCTTAAATCATTATCGCTATGGATAATGAGTAGAGGAGTATTAACTTTTGGGGCATATCTGATTGGGGACCTTTCTAATACAAAGTCCTCATCAGCCCATAAGTCAGCGCCTCCCATACCAAAACGATCTCCGTTCCATCCATTATCAGCTATTCCATACTTTGTATAGAGATTACTCATAGATCTTTGTGTTACCGCAGAAGAGAAAAGGTTAGTGTGACTAATTAACCAATTAGTAAAATATCCTCCTTGACTTCCACCTGTTACCCCTATATGGTTTTCATCGATCCAATCTAGTTTGCTAATTTCGTTAGCCATGAACTCTAGATCTCTAGCGTCACAACCACACCAATCTCCAACCACCGCTCTTGAAAAATCTTCGCCATATCCCATGCTACCTCTAGGATTAGCATAGAATACTGCATAATTATTTCCAGCTAAAATTTGAAACTCGTGAAAGAATATATTTCCATATGTAGTGTGAGGACCACCATGAATCTCCATAATAACTTTATGCTTGTTGCCTTCTTCATAGTTTATAGGTTTAAGTAGCCACCCTTCCAATTCAACACCTTCTTCATTAGTGAAGTGGATGGCTTCAGGATAAGCAATGTATTTATCTTTAAAAAGATCATCGTTATAATCAGTTATTTTGTCTAGGCTAAAGTTCTTTCCAATCCATAAATCCCCAGGAGTTAATGGATCAGCTAGATTTGCTGCTAAACAGCCACTTATAAGATCAAAGGATGAAACTACTAATTGCCCAGAGCCAAATACACGATTTGTTTCATGTGTTTCAAGGTTTAATCTTTCAAGGTAACAGTTTCCACCTTTTGTGATTACAAAGTAAACGAAGTTACCTTCTACAAGGAGACTTGTATTACCGCTATCAGCACTCACATCATTGCCAACTCTTTTGCCTATGAATTCTGGATAATTATTTGTTAAGCAAACTTTTTCATTTGTAGTAGGACTGATATGAAAAATATCAGGATATCCTCCTGGATAAGGAAACTGATCAAACCCTAAACAAAGAACTGTATTATCATCTAAAAAAACAGGGTCATAATAGCTGCCACCAGGTGGTGTGATTTGCTTTGTTTCTTTTTTCTCTAAGTCGAGAATAAAAATATTTTTCGTTAAATCTTGCTCGTCATCACTATGATTTGCACTAAAAGCAATATATCTACCATCCTTTGATACTACAGGGTGTCCAGCTCCATGTTTATATTCAGTAATTTTAGTTTGAATTTCATTTTCTATGTCATATCTATAAATCTGTGTTGGGATATGGTCTAAATAACCTGTTCCATTGAACTTATATCGTAGTTTTGTGATATGTGTCATATTAGATTTTTCAGGATATTCTTTTTTGATATCTCTCTCTTTAGCAAGAAAGTAAATGCTCTTTGAATCAGGAGAAAAACTAAAAGATGAAACACCTTTTGGCATATCTGTTATCTTTAGTGAATCTCCTTTGCTTTGATATAACCAAACTTGGTTCTTACCAGTTCTGTTTGATAAAAAAGCAATGTATTTACCATCAGGAGACCACTTAGCATTACTATTTTTTACTACTGATTTTCCACAGTCACTAGTAAATTTAACATGTTCCTTACCATCCCATAGATAAATATTTGAAACATAAGCATTTTCATCTTCATCTATCTCTGTTAATTCATATAATAACTGTTCTCCATTAGGTGAAAGTACAGGATTCCCAACCCATCTCATCTTTAATAAATCTTTGCTCTCAAATGATGCCTTACTCATATTTATTCCTCCTTAGAATTTTCCTTGATAAATTCAACAAAAAGTTTGTATATCCTTTATGAATAGTGATATAATACCTATTAAATTTTAGTGAGGATGATTTAAGATGAGGTATTCAGGAGTTATATTTGATTTAGATGATACTATTTGGGACTTTCAAGCAAATGCCGTTAGTGCGATAAAATACTTACATCAAGACTTTGAAAAGCGATATAAATTAGGAACTACTTATGAAAAATTCTATCATAGATATGAAGAAATAAATAAAATGCTTTGGGAGGAGTATGAGAGAGGGGAGAGGGAGTCTCAAACAATTTCATTTACTCGATTTAAACTACTCGCACAAAGCTATGAGCAAGAGATGTCTGAGTACGAGTCAAGAGGCATTGCAGACATGTATCTTGATAGATTATATCAAGGAAAGAAGTTAATGCCTTATGCTAGAGAGATTCTTGAGTATCTTTCAAAAAAATACAAGCTAGGCCTTCTAACAAATGGGTTTGCAAAAGGGCTGTCAAGGCTGGAAAACTGTGACATCAAGAAATATTTATCTTATGCCATATCATCTCAAATGTATGGCGAACCTAAGCCAAATGTTGGAATTTTTCACCATGTTGCTGACAAGCTAGATATTAGCTATGATAAATGCATATTTGTAGGAGATAACTACAATATAGATATCGTAGGAGCAAAAAATGCAGGTTTTGACACAGTTTTTTATAATGTTCATGGATATACTCTGAGTAAGGATGAGATTGCGGCAGATCACATAATAGACTCTTTAGAAGAGCTTAAAAACATACTATAAAAGAATGGCACATCCTATAGAAAAAAGGCTGTGCCATTTATCTCACTTAGATATATTCATTAATGAATAATTCATCTTTCTTATACATTGCTATTGATTTCGGGTCATTAGTCTTAACCAAGTTGTCAAATAGTGCATATTTACCATCAATGCTTCCTAAAAGAAATTGAGTGAAAGTCCCAATGTCAGTTTGGTGATTATAGTTGTTAGCCTTTATTAAAGTGTTATTATTAATAGAAAAAATACCATTATTCTCATTAAGGAACTTATCAACCACTTTAAAACTATCATTAGGTTTCTTTAGCTCAGATGATTTAACAAAGGAGGTTGAGTTTATGATTCTTGCTAACATATAAGGGGCAAGTTCTATTTTACAAGTTATGTCCCATTGAACTTTAGCTTCTAGATTTTCTTTATCTGAGGTAATAACTATAAGTCTTTCAATTTGCCCTTTATGGTAATAAGCATATGTCAAAAATCTCTCTATGGCTTCTTTTGTAAGAAAGATTGCTTCTCTTACAAATAATGACTTTTCAGTTAGTAATGCGATGAAGTATCCTACCACTTTAGTGTTGTCTCTTATGACATACAAGTTACCGCCTTCAACAGTTACCTCTAGATGAAGTTTTTCAATATGCTTATAATCTCTAACTAAATATAGGTTGGAGTCACTTAAGTAAGAGTTATAAACTTTAGAAATATTAACATAATCACTGGATTTTGCTATTGCAATATCTAATTTAGTTTTATATTTAATAATGTTTTCAATTGGTAGTATGTATTTCTTTAGACTACTAATATGACGAAATCCGAAATTTTGGTAAAGTGATGGTTGCTCAGCTGTTAAAATAGCTAATGGTAATCCCTTTTTATATAAATATTCAAAAGCAAAATCAAACATTTTACTCATAACGCCATGCCCTCTATATTGAGGAGTGGTAGAGACGCCAACTATATAAACAGTGTCAAGAATATCACCCTTAAAATTTAAGGTATAAGGATTTAACTGCATGCTAGCAATAACATTTTCATTAATTTTTGCAACAATAGTGTTTTCTGGGTTAAATACATTATTGAAGTAAAAATCAACATAATTAACTGGATCTTTGAAACAATACTTCCAAATTTCCTTGATTTGATTGGTATCTTTACTTGAAGCTATTGAAATATTCATTCTCATCAGTCCTTAAATGAATGTCAAATTTTTTAATCATAGTTAAAGGGTTATAAGACTTCTTTGCTCTCCTCAATCCTTCAACTCCAGCATCGTCCTCTCGGTTTACATATTTTACTTTAGGAAACTCAGTTTGTAAAAATTTCTGATTGAGCACTTGGTAAATGCCTCTAATACTAAAATTAGCTTTTTCTACGTGTATTTGGGCTATGTTATGCTGTAAAAGGCTGCCAATAGTGAATCCTTCTAAATGATTATCTACAAAGATTCCGCTGATTTTATAATCTAGATTTTTATAATTATTCAAAAGATTATTCAACCCAGTTGCCAGGAACTGTTTTCTTAAATACTTATGATCAATATCATTTTTTTCAATTTTGTCACTTTTCCAATCACTTAGCATTTCCCTACATTTAGGAAAATCATCTTCTGTAAGTGATCTGAACTCATACCTGTCACCAAACTCACTCATAAAGCCATTTATGTGATTTCTTTTGCTAGAAAAGTTTCTTCCCCGTAATTTTCTCAGGTCATTTCCAGAATACAAGTAGTCATAAAAGTCTCTATTAGTCTTGCAATTGTATCTATGAGGAAATGTGTCCTCAATATAATTCTTGAAATCTTCAGAGGCATATGCAATTTTGCATTTATCTTTATCTTCACAATATAGGTCTTCTAAAAATGCTATGCCTTGAGCCCAGTTCTCTTTAGAAGCAAGAGGCATCAATGCATGCGGGTTATCACCCTTGCTGATGATATAAGCTATATCGTCTTCAATAATGTAGTGATACTTTTCAAACGGACTCCAAAGCAAAAGCGTATTAAAATTATATTCACAGATATTATAATCTGATCTTTCTAAAAATGGCTCAAGATCACCTTTAGCCTTTATATCTAATTTCTTAAAAATAGTAAACCCTCCCTAGGTATATGTATATCTGTGAATATTATATAACAAAAAATGCTACGGTAAAACCGTAGCATTGTAATTAATTTAGAGTAACTAAAGATTTTTTATTGCCACCTCTATCAGAAAGAGCTAAAATAGTTATTTCTGATAGCTCATTTTCATTGACCTTAATAGTCCATGAGGCTCTATGTGCACATTCTGCAGGGTCACCAAAGCGGTACCATCTTGAGTTTTGACCAGAGCTATATCCATCTAAATGACCTATTTCATATTGTACTTTGCCATTAACAAGCTCAGCACCATCTGGCAGCTCTATTTTTATCCTATTTTTTCTTACAGCATTTTGCTTAAGTGCTTGTTCACTAATATTAGTGGGTAGGAAACCATGATTTGAGACAAGTGCTTCAATTTTATAAATATTGTCACTTACTTTTTCAACCAATACTTCATCAATGTTCATTTCAGGTAAGCTTAAAGCGTAATTTAATGAAAACTGAGTCATGTTATAGCATTCTTGCTCTAAAAACTTTGGAGGTGGGTTTTGACGACAAACCTTTGTATCCCAGCCACCAATTTCAACAGCTCCCAATTGTGGATGATTAAACTCTTCCCAATTAATGAATCCTGTACCAGATAACTCTCTATCATTCCATTCAAGTAGCTTATATTCAACTTCTTGTTTTTCCTCTAATGTCATGTCTCCATAAACTTTTTTCTTAAGTTCTGGAGCAGCTCTGCCTATTGCATCCCATAATTCAGGAGTAAAGCCAAAAAGACCTTTCTTTTCAAAACACCAATCATCTAATACACCAGACCAAATATCACCATAACAGCAAACCACAGGGTAGCCTGTTACATCTGTACCTAGCTTTCCTATTTTTTCGTACATAGCTATGTCATTTTTAGCAAAATCTTTGTCAGGTATAGTTGAATGTGGTCTAAACAAAACTCCACCAGTCGTATGATAGAGTAAAACACCACCAATATTAGACTTGCTATTAATGAACTCTACTTGGTTTCTAGTTTCAGGCTCTGAGAGTGGAAAAGGACCGGAGCCTGGAGTGTGCAAGTCGTGCCCAGCTGGGAAATTACGGTTTAGATCTAATCCATACTTTGTTGCTACAGGATTATATGGATATTTAACTATATCCTTAACTTCACCAAACTCATCTTTAATTACTCCTTCAGTATATACATGATAGAAGGGACCATCTAAATCAGTAGGCTCTCTTTCAATCATTTGTCTATTATCTTTTGGGCTAATTTTCCAAGCACCATGACTGTCATCTCTAACTCTCATTAATAGTATTTTGCCATCTCCATTTACATCTTCAGCATATAAACCTGCTGGATCCTCATCCTTTCTGTAGTCAGGAAATGGTCTAACACTACTTCTTAAGGTGTAAGGAGTGGTTAGGTATAGTTCAGCTCCATCAGGATTTATCCTAGGTAGAACATAAAATGTTTTAGTGTCTAATAACTTTTTTGTTTTCTTATCTTCTGAAGTTAGAAGTGTCTCAATTAAGTGTAAAGCTGCCATTGATCCTGTTACTTCTCCAGCGTGTATATTCGCATCAACATACATAGCTGGCTTATCAATAGCATCACCGCTACTAAAATTAGTGATTGTCATAACAAAAACATCTCTACCCTCAAAGCTCTTGCCAATAATATCAAGCTTAGCTTTGTTTGGGTACTCATCTGCCCATTTTGCTAATATTTCTTTGATTTCATCATATAAAAGATACTTGTTATAGTTTAATTTTTGCATAAAAATATCCCTCCTTGAATATATATTCTCTCTTTATAACGCTATTCCTGCTAGATATTAATATTGTTCTTTTTTATTAACTATATTTAAGAGTGGCTTTTCTTGAATAAAAAGTTTTAAGTTTTTAACAAAAATATCAGTAGCATTATCAATATAGTTAGGCATATCACCAGCCATATGCGGTGTAATGATTACATTATCCATGTTCCATAGTGGGCTTTCTTCTTCAAGTGGTTCATTTTCAAATACATCTAAAGCTGCAAATGATATTTCTTTTTCTTCTAGTGCCTTAATCAGCGATTTCTGATCAACTACAGGACCTCTGCCTATGTTTATAAATATAGAGCTTTCCTTCATAGCCTTAAATTCTTCTGTTGATATCATATGATAGGTTTTATCCGTAAGAGGGGTAGCAATGATTACAAAATCAGCTAGACTAAGAGCTTTATGAAGCTCATCAGTTTTATATATTTGATTTGCAAACTCATAACTATTTTGGCTCCTATTAACAGCAATTACATTCATACCAAAATGTGATGTAATTTCTGCAATTCTTTTTCCGATACCACCAAGACCTACAATTAGTATGGTTTTTCCAAAAAGAATATTTACATTGTATCTACTCCAAACTTTTTGATTCTGTTGCTTCAGAGCTAAAGGGAGGTTGCGGTAAATAGCTAACATTTTCATTATTACATGTTCAGCAATTGTTTGTCCGTGCATACCACGTACATTGGTTAAGGCAATATCACTTTTGATAAACTCGTCAAACATATAGCGGTCAACACCTGCACTTGTAGCTTGAAACCATTTCAAATTTTTAGCTTTCTTTAATATTTCAGGAGTTAATCTTCCGCTAAACATGATATCTATTTCTGGCCATAGTTTTTCAAGTTCTTTTTCTTCTTTAGTAACATAGAGTTCAATATTATCAGAAACACTTATGATTTTATTTTGGATGTCTTCTGATAATTCTGCTGGTGATAGTATTTTTAGCATAATCATCTTCCTTTCAAAATATTCAAAAAGCGAATAAGCTGTGCTTATTCGCTTTAACACTATTTAACTTTATAAATCCAACCTTCAGGTGCTTCAACATCTCCAACTTGTATTCCATAGAGTGTATCATAAAGTTTTCTTGTAATTGGTCCAACTTCAGTTTCACTATAAAAGACATGCATATCGCCTTTATGCTCAATTCCACCAATAGGTGTAATAACAGCGGCTGTTCCACATGCTCCAGCTTCTGAATACTCGCTTAATTTATCTATGTAAACATCGCCTTCTTCAACCTCTAAACCAAGATATTCTTTTGCAACATGCATTAAAGAATATTTGGTTATACTAGGTAATATTGAAGGAGATAATGGTGTTACAAACTTCTTATTATCTTTTGTGATAGCAAAGAAGTTAGCAGCTCCAACTTCCTCAATTTTAGTATGAGTTGCTGGGTCAAGGTAAATGCAATCAGCAAATCCTTTATCTTTAGCCATTTTATTAGGCATTAGGCTTCCTGAGTAATTACCACCAACTTTTGCTGCTCCAGTACCATGAGGTGCAGCTCTATCATAATCAGTTGTAATAAAGTTTACAGGCGCAAGTCCACCTTTAAAATAAGGACCGACTGGAGAAACAAAAATTGTAAAGATAAACTCTGGCGCTGTTCTTACTCCTAAGTTATCTCCGACACCTATAACAAATGGACGTAAATAAAGTGTTGCTCCTGTCCCATAGGGTGGAACATATCCTTCATTTGCTAAAACTACTTTTTTACAAGCATCGATAAATTTTTCAACAGGAATGGTTGGCATCAATAATCTTTCACAACTGCGTTGCATTCTTTTAGCATTTTCATCTGGTCTAAATAATTGAATTGAACCATCTTTAGTTCTATAGGCTTTCATACCTTCAAAACACTGTTGTCCATAGTGTAAAGCAGTAGAAGCTTCACTTATAGATAATTTATTATCTTCTACTAGTTCACCATCATCCCATTGACCATCTTTCCAGCGTGAAATATAACGATAGTCTGTTTTAATGTATGAAAAGCCTAACTTTTCCCACTCAATATTCTTTAATTCGCTCAAAATTGTGCACTTCCTTTCTAAACAGTTATTTACTTTATACACAGTCACATTATAACATATGTCTACTTAAGAGAGAAATTAAATTAGGTAAGGTTATCCCCTAAATGGGCAAGCTTGTCTAAATCATCTTGATTTGGTTTATTTACAAAAATCATAGCAATTCCTGCTACAATTGGTATTAGTAATGTAGCGATTATAATTTCTGTATAACCCCCAAAAATATCATATGCAAATCCAAAAGGTAGAGGACCAAAGGCAGATCCAATAACCATTCCTGTCATAGCTATGCCTCTAACAGTTCCGAGATATTTTCTGCCAAAATAGTCAGGCCAAACAACACCACCTGTAACTGCTTGAACACCCATAGATATGCCTCTTATAATGCCATAGCTCATTCCTAGTATAACACCATCAACTCGAAGGAGGATGACCATTGCTAAACCAAGGAGAAAATACGAAAATGCCATTAAATATTTCACAGGTATTTTATCAGCCAGTTTCCCAGATATTAGTATTACTGGTAGCCTGATTAGTGCCATTATGCTAAGAACTGATGCTGCAATAGCAGGGGAAAGGCCATTTTCGCCCATAATAGATACCATATGGAATGTCATACCTGTCCCCAATGCTGAAGGCACCATTGAACAAAGCAAAACGATCCAAAAAGCTTTTAACTTTAAAACTTGTTTCGCGTTAAAATTTATTTCACTTATTTTTTTAACTAACGATGAGTTAGTTGTGCTGCTGGATTTATCATCTGTAAATTCAGATGCTTTTTCATCATCAGGTAATAATCCCACATCCTCGGGCTTATTTCTAATAAAAATCAAAGAAGTGGGTACCATTACTGCAATTAAAACTAAACCCCAAAATCTCCAACCTGTTTGCCAACCATAATTAATTATTAGCCATGTATTTATTAAAGGTACAGTAGATGCACTTAGTGCACCACCCATTGAAACTAAGCTTAAAGCGGTTCCTCTCTTTCTTAAGAACCATTGTGGTACTAAAGTGGAAGAAGCTAATGATAATGAGCCTTGACCCAATAGTCTAACAAAGAAAAATCCGACAAATAATAGTGCTAGTTTATTAACAAAACTCATTCCTATTAAAACAATACCAAAACTAAATCCTATTATTGCAGTCATTTTTCTATGTCCATGTTTATCAAAAAAACTACCCATAGCAGACATAATAAGTCCTGCTAATAGTGTTCCACCAGAATACATGGAAGAAACTAAAGATCTACTCCAACCAAATTCATCTATAAAAGAATCTATAAAAGTAGATACAGAATAGGTTTGCCCTGGGCCAGATAAGAACAATGTCAATGCTGATAGTAAAACTATGATCCAACCATAAAAAAACTTAGGCTTTATTGGTAAACTCTCATTTTTATTCATAAAGAACTCCTTTCGCACAGTTATTTAGTCTATAGAAGTTCTTTGGATGAGTCAATATAAAAAAGAGACCTTAAGGCCTCTTTTTTATAAGGTTATTTGGTTAATACATCTAAGAAGTTTTTTGAAATCATTGTAATTCCATTTTGTACATATAAAGGCATAGAGGTTTCACTATTATCAGGTTTTATTAACATACTTTGATTTAAGCTAATTTCAAAATTCTCAAATCCATTAATATTTACAGTATTGTTACTTGATATATAAGAAACTTTGAATCCTAGTTTCTCAGCTGTTTTTCTTAAGGGAATATATTCAAAATTGTCTAATGAGACAACTTCAATCCCATGCCTGCTTATTAAGTCATTTGCTGTATTAGTTGTATCATCTATAGGTAACAGCTCCGAATCAACAATATCTGGTCTACTTACATCTGCAACATATGGTAAGTTATTATTGTCAAATACTCTAACATGATTATAATCTGTATTTATCTCTAGTAGGATATAAGGATAAGTTATAACCATAATTGCAGGGCCATCTGGCGCTACTTCGTTAACATAGATTGTTAGAGTGGATCCTCGTTTCTCAACATTTTCTACCTCTAAATAATACCCACCTGATCTTTTTTCACCCATTGTGACTAATACGTACTTATTATCACCATGTTCAATTACCGTATAACCACGAGTATTAATATACTCGTCAACAATTTCTTGTAAAGATGATTCTAAAGCATCTTTTACTAGATAATCTGAAAACTCAAGTTCTTCATTATAGTCAGGTAATGTTTCAAGTAAAGTGAATTCTATGTCTGGGTATTCTTCTCTTAGCAAAGATAAGTTTGCTTTGTCTGTGTCTTCATTTGCATGAATAGTAACCTTAAGACTACCATCATCTCCAAGCGTCCTTGTTATAACTTGAAAGCCATACTCTTTTATAACATTTAGTGATAAAGCGTCAATTTGCTTTTGTGTTTCAACAAAATCAACATCAATGCTTGAATATTCCTCATGTAGTTCAATCAATAATACTGGGTAAGTTAATGCTTGAGTTACAAAAGCATCACTTGGTGGAATAATCTCTTTTGCTGTAAACAAAGCTTTACCGTTATCAATTGTAAAGTTAGTTAACTCTAGAGAATACCCTCCAGTGTTTCTTTGTCCTAAAGAAATGAGTAAATAACTTTTGTTTTTACCCTCATATGTTGCATAACCTTGTTCCATTTTGTTTTCATTAACAAAATCTACAAGTTCTTCTGGTGTTTGATCAACCAGAGAATAAAGTGGTTGACTAATAGGTTGAATTGCTTCATTTGCAAGGCTTGTAATTCCTAAGCTTGCAATTAACCCAATAGTCAGTAATAGTGTTAATAATTTTCTCATTGTAGCACTCCTTTTTCTACAGATTTATTTATGTGTTCATTACTATGACGCACTATTTTCTAAAATGTTTCATAATTCAAAAAAATCATACTAAAGTAGTAGTTTAATATCCTCATTACTACTGATGTAAAGGTTTGCTTATTTAGGTATTATTAAAGCATAAGAAATGGAGGTACATACATGAATAAAGTATTAGAAGTAAACAATGTTTACAAAAGCTATGGAGACACAACTGTTATTAAAGGATTAAGTCTAAGTATTAGAAAGGGAGAGATTTATGCATTATTAGGTCCAAATGGTGCAGGAAAAACAACTACATTAGAGTGTATTGAGGGACTTAGAGATTTTGATTCTGGAGAAGTGAGATTGTTTGGAAAATCTTACTTAGATGCAATTGATAGCAATAAGCATAGAATAGGAATACAACTTCAAGATAGTGGGTTGCCTGATGAAATGACAGTAAACGAAGCAATAAACTTATTTGGTACTATTAAATCAGTAGAAAAAAACAGTAGCCTAATTACGTATTTCAATTTAGATTCGATAGCAAATAAAAAATACAGAGAGCTATCTACTGGACAGAAAAGAAGATTGAATCTTTTTCTAGCTACTTCACATAATCCAGATATAGTCTTTTTAGATGAACCTACAGCAGGGCTAGACGTCGAAGTTAGGAAGAATCTTCACGACTATATTCGTAATCTGAAAGAAGAAGGCACTACAATCATATTATCTTCGCATGATATGGCTGAAGTTGAGAGTTTAGCGGATAGAGTAGGAATAATTCTAGACGGAAAAATTCTTTTAGAAAGTTCGCCAAAAGAAATAACAGCAAGTGGAGAGAACTTAACAAAAGTTTCTATAAAGCTAAATAATGGGAAAATATTGAACTATCATAGTAGCTATGTTCAAAGAAGTTTTAGTGAAAATGAATATATGGTTTTATTCACAAGAGATACTGTTAATCTTGTAACGGATCTTATGGAGCATATAAAGAATAGAAACTTGCAATTAAATGATTTTAGGGTTGAAAGACCAAACTTAGAAGAGATGTTTATTAATATAGTAAAGTCAAACAAGGAGATGATATAAGATGAAAGCATTTATGCACCACTTTATGTACGATTTCAAGTCAGGAATTAGGAATAAGACTTCCTTAATGATGACATATTTAATGCCAATAGGTTTTTATTTCATGATGGGGTTTTTTATGATAGGAATCAATCAAGAATTTCAGCAAATAATAATCCCTGCAATGTTAGTGTTTAGTGTTATGACAAGTACTTTAATGGGTTTGCCAACTCCTTTAGTTGAAGCAAGAGAAAAAGGTATACTGAGAAGCTTTAAAATAAATGGTATAAAAAAAACTAACGTTATTTTAATACCAGCATTGACATCTTTAATACATCTATTAATAGTGTCATGTTTTATTATCATAACTGCACCAATATTATTTGATGCTCCAGTTCCTGAGAGTTACGTCAACTTGTTTTTAGTTTTGGTCTTAGGTAGCTTAACTTTTTCTGGTATTAGTATTCTTTTAGGTGTAATTGCAAAGGATACGAAAATGACAGTACTTTTAGCTCAAGCTATTTATTTGCCTTCAATGATGATTAGCGGGTTAATGGTGCCAAGTGAAATGATGCCAGAGAACATTACGTTAATATCAAAAATATTACCAGCAACCTATTTTATGGAGGCATTAAATTCGTTCTCTTATAATTTAGAAAAAATAGGGTTGTTATCAATAGCAGTCATGGGAATTTCAGTCATTATGTCCTTTGGACTGTCATTTATGCTATACACACATGATAAATCGACAAGAAAGGTTTCAATAAAATTAGCATCCTTTATGGCATTACCATATTTATTTAGTATAATATTTAATAGATAATTGATTAAGGATGTGTTTATGTGGGTACTATAAAATTAATAATTGTTGATGATCATCCTCTAATACGAACTGGGATAAAACTATATTTAGGTACTATTGATGATATAGAGTTAGTTGCAGACTTTGGTGATGGCCAGTCTGCAATAGACTTTATATTAAATGAAGATATCGATATTGCTCTTGTTGATTTGCAGATGCCAAACATGAGTGGTATTGAAGTTGTAAAGTCAATCAGAAAATTAGGTATTAAAACTAAAGCAGTATTATTTACTCATCTAGAAGATAAAAAGAAGATCCAAGAAGGAATGGCAGAAGGAGCAAGTGGGTACTTAGTTAAAGATGCTCCTGCAGATGAATTGATAAATGCAATAAGAATTATAAATCAAGGGAGAACATACTTAGGGTCAAGTGCTGCTCAAGCATTATTATCAAATGATAAAAGTGAAGATAATGTTGAAGAACTGACAAAGAGAGAAGATGAGGTATTACAACTAATAGCTAAGGGCTTAACAAATAGGCAAATAGCAGAGAAAATAATCGTTAGTGAAACCACTGTGAAGACACATGTATCAAATATCTTACAAAAGCTAAGAGTAGATAGTAGAACTCAAGCTGCTCTTTTTGTATTAAGAGGAGACCATAAAGATGAGTAAAGAGTTTGTTCAATCAGTTAAAATATCGGGTGTAGTAGGAGTGCTTTTTGGGTTGGCTTTTTCTATCTTAATGATAAATCAAGGATATTACACAGGTAGCTCGATAAGCTTTACTCTGATTATTATAACAATTGCAACTTCTTTTAGTTTATTGAGCTCGTCTATATCATTTATCATTGATAAAAAGCTTAAGAATATCCATTTTGAGAATGAGATGAATAGAAGAATTATAAACTTTTTAGTAATCATGATTTTTGTTACTATTTTAGTAAGCATATTGACGACGGTGTTTTCTGAGTTTATTAGTTTTCAAATACCACTTGAGATTGGTATTGTTGCAGCATTTTTTGGTTTTATGGTGGGATTTGTTATTATGTATTTGGACTACAAAAGCTATAAAACTAAACAGAAAATACTTGTACTAGAAAAAGAAAATATGTTTTTAAATGAGATATCCTATAAAGATGAACTTTATCAAGAAACTGTAAGAAATCTTGTTTTAACTGAGGAAAGAAACAGAATGGCAAAAGAGCTACATGATTCAATTGCTCAAGGTATTCATGCTATAAACTACTCCATAAGAGCTCTAAAAGAGCTCCATAAAAGAGGAGAAAATTTAACAGAAGTTCTGGATAATATGGAACTTACAACTAAAAAAACATTAGATGAACTCAGGGCAGTAATCCTTGAACTGCAACCTAGTGAACTTGAGAAAAAAGGCTTGATAAAAGCTATTAAAGCAATACTTGATTTATCACATAGCCTGCATGGCATAGAATTTAGCTTTCATTTTGATTACAAAGATGATTTGACAGCAAATCAAGAAATGGCAGCTTTTAGAATCGTTCAAGAATCAATTGCTAACATTGAAAAGCATTCGAATGCGGATAAGGTAATTTTAAGAATTATTTCAGATAATCATGAAGTTAAACTATCTATCATTGATAATGGAGTTGGGTTTGATACTAATAACACAAAACTTGGATTTGGGATTATGAATATGAAAGATAGAAGCTCTCAATCGGGAGGAAAATTTAGCATAACATCAGGACATGAAGGAACTTCTATTACTGTAATTTGGAATAATAAATAAACGGAACAAGTCAGCATTCTCTACGTCATAACACTGTCATATGTATAATAAACTTTTCTGAGGTGTGAAATGAAGAAACTATTGTTTTTGTTATTTATTCTTTTACTTATAGGTAATATTTACCAAGTAGTAAGATATCAAGATCAGTCCCATCAATTAGGCCTTAATTTAGATAAGACATTACATAAATGGTTAGTAGGTCAGAGAGTTAATCTAAGTAGAATTAGTAATTTGGTTACTCATATCCTAATAATAGACGATGATGTGATTAGAGAGAATTACATAACAAATCTTGATGAAAGTGTTGATATAGCAATAAGTAATATGTGGTCAGATTCTTTAATAACAGAACTAACAAATTGGTTTGAAAGAGCAAATTATCAACATATGTTAAGACAGATAAAAGAATATAACATGTATATTTTGAGTGATTCAAATGGTCTTAGCGAGATTAATCATGATACATATCAATCTATTCAAGAAACTCTTGAAGTAATGATTAGCAGTTATGATGCTATTATAGAAGAAATAGAACTTATTAAGGATAATTCTAGCAAGGGGCTATTCAAGAAAACAAATTGGACTAAAATATCAAATATCAAATTTGATGAGTTATTAAAGCATTTTTCTCATAATATGAGGCAGTTAAACAGTCCTGAAGATGTTGATTATGAGTATTTTATGTATTTGCAAAAAAAACAGAGTCAAACTCAAGATGAATTTCTAAAAAATGCACTGATTAATTCAGATTTTGAACTCATTTCCATAGAGCAAGCAACTCAGATAAGTGAGAAATTTTTCCAAGAAATAAAGGCTTTAGTGAGTATTTCGAGTAATAATGAAGACAAACGTATTAGTTCAAATATAGCTAGTGAAGCACAAGGAAGAGATGAAAGTATAAATATGTTTGGCGAGGTATACCATATTAAAAATTCAGGCGATAATACTACTTATGAAGCAAGTGTCTCAGAGAAGGGCGGCTTCATTTTAGATTTTAGAATTACAGCTAATACAGGTTTATTTTCTTTAGATAGTATAGAGAAAGTAATTAACTTAGTAAATGACTTTAACAAACTTGAAACAGAGATATTAAGTTATGACTCGCCACAAACAAATCACTACACATTCTTTGTAAAGAGAGACAATATTCTTTACATGTCAAACTATGTTAATATCATGCTTGACAGTGGAAAGAAAACTCTTACTATAGATAGTAGAAGACCCTTTTATAACATAAATCAAAAATTTGAAGGTTACTTAAGACCTGAACAGGCTTTAAATATGTTGAGTAGTTATGTTAAAGTTAAAGAAGAGCCTCGTCTTGTGCAAATAAATGGGAAACTACTTTATTTAATTCATGTAGAGCAGTTTAGTAATGTTAATCAAGTTTATCTGGATGCTTATTCAGGCGAAATATTTCATATTCAATAGAATTTTCCAAATTAGAGCTAGAAAAGCTCTTGTTTTGGTTTAATATGAGATTTTTTTTCTGTATCAGTATAAAAAAGGTTGACATATAACCAATTTTGCATAAAAATTAGTAGGTTACTTATAGTTAATAGTTTAATAGGAATAAATGAGGGATAAGATGATAAGGAAATTTAAAAATGTAGCAATTATAGCTCATGTAGATCATGGAAAAACTACATTAGTAGATGCTATGTTGCATCAAAGTGGAGTTTTTAGGTCAAATGAGAATGTAGCAGAAAGAGTTATGGACTCTAATGATTTAGAGAGAGAAAGAGGCATAACTATTTTATCAAAGAACACTTCTGTATTTTGGGAAGATTATAAGATAAATATAATAGACACACCAGGTCATGCAGATTTTGGTGGTGAAGTAGAAAGAGTATTAAAAATGGTTGAGGCTGTTTTATTAGTAGTTGATGCATTTGAAGGTCCTATGCCTCAAACAAAATTCGTACTAAGAAAAGCCTTAGAGCTAGGATTAGCACCTATAATTGTAGTAAATAAAGTTGACAGAGATGGTAGCAGACCAGATGAAGTGGTAGGTGAATTAATCGAGTTGTTTATGGAGCTTGGAGCAACTAATGAGCAAATTGATTGTCCTGTAGTATATGCATCCGCTCTGGATGGCAGAGCAGGTCTGGAGATAGATACAATAGAAGATACATTGCAACCCTTATTTAATGTACTAGTTGAAAACACCCCTGATCCAGTTGGAGATATTGATAATCCTTTACAAATGCTTGTTGCAAACTTAGATCATGATGACTACGTTGGTAAACTAGTTATTGGGCGAGTACAAAATGGAATAATCAGTGAAGGACAAAATGTTTTGTTAATTAAAGATGGTAAAAACATCAAGCAAAAAGTTGGAACTCTTTATGTATATCAAGGACTAGATAGGGTAAGTGTTCCAAAAGCTTATGCAGGTGACATTATAGCTTTATCTGGTTTAACAGAAGCAAGTATAGGTAACACTATAGCGTGCAAAGATAATCCTATTCCATTAGATACGATAAAGGTAGATGAACCAACACTAAGTATGAACTTTTTAGTCAATAATAGTCCATTTGCAGGACAAGAAGGGCAATTTCTTACTTCAAGAAAGATCAGAGAGAGACTGTTTAAGGAAGCAGAAACAAATGTTAGCTTGAAAGTAGAAGAGACAGACTCTGCGGATACTTTCAAAGTTTCAGGCAGAGGAGCATTACACTTATCCATATTAATTGAAAATATGAGAAGAGAAGGTTATGAGCTTCAGGTATCTAAACCACAGGTAGTAATCAAAGAAATTGATGGTGTAAAGTGTGAACCAATTGAGTTACTTGTATGTGACATACCTGAAAATTTACTTGGCGCAGTAATGGATATTACTGGAAGGCGTAAAGGTGAAATGTTTAACATGTATCCTATATCTGAAAAAACTTTAAGAGTAGAGTTCAAAATTCCTGCAAGAGGTTTAATAGGATTTAGAAATGAATATTTAACAAATACCAAAGGAGAAGGAACTTATAGCCACAATTTTTATGGATATGAGCCTTATAAAGGTGAACTGCCTTCTAGGAATAGAGGAGTTCTCATTGCTTATGAGAATGGTGATTCTACTGCTTATGGTATATACAATGCCCAAGATAGAGGAAAAATATTTATTAAACCAGGCACTAGAGTGTATCAAGGCATGATAATTGGTGAAAATAGTCGAGAACAAGATATGGAAATTAATATTGCCAAGAAAAAACAGGTTACTAATATACGTGCAGCTGGTGCTGATGAAGCATTAAGACTTGAAACACCAAGAGATTTTTCTCTCGAGCAAGCACTTGAATATATTGCTGATGATGAACTGGTTGAAATTACACCAACAGCTATTAGATTGAGAAAAAGGCTTCTAAAGCATTCTGATAGAGTAAGAGAGCAAAAAAGTAGTAAGTTGAAATAAAATAGAAATCCTAGTGTTTCCAAAAGAAACTCTAGGATTTTTTACATTGGCCAAAATAGTAATAACAATGGTATTCCGACAATTAATCCAATAAACTGTAGTGGCAATCCCATTTTCCAATAATCACCAAAATGATAACCTCCAGGACCCATAACTAAAATATTTGATTGATGTATAGGTGTTAAAAATGCAAATGAAGCGCTAACCACAACTGCCATTAAAAAGGGATCGGCAGAAACACCTAGTCCAGCAGCAATATTAAGTGCTATGGGAGCCATTAGAACAGCACTAGCTGCTGTATTAATTATATTTGATAGAGCCATCGTTGCTATCATTAATAGTGCTAAAGTTAAGACAGGATTAAGAGACCCAGATACTTTAAGTAACTGATTAGCTACTAACTCTGAACCACCAGTAAGTTCTAAAGCTTTTCCGACCTGAATCATTGTTCCTAAAAATATCAAAATAGGAAAATCCATTGCACTATATGCTTCTTTTAAAGTTAACATATTTGTCAATATCATAACTATAGCTGCTAAAGTAAAAGATATATGGACTGGCATAAGCCCAAATGTAGTCAAAGCTATAGCAGATCCAAAAATACCCAATGCTTGCCAAATTTTTGGCTCTCTCGGTATATTAAAATCACGTTCAGCTAAAGGCAAACATCCAAGGGATTGTAAAGTTTCTGATATAACACCTTCATGTCCTTGTAAAAGCAAAATATCACCTGGTTTAAATCTGATTGATCTTAATCGATCTCTAAGCCTTTCACCTTGTCTAGCTACAGCAATTAAGTTAACACCATATCTATATCTTAAGTTTAAACTCTGTACAGTTTGTTTCACCATAGGAGAGTTAACACTTACAACAGCTTCCGCAAGAGTAACGTCTCCAGATTTTAGTGAGCTCTCACCAGAAATCTTGCTACCAACTAAAAGAAGTTTTCCTTCTGTTATTAGTTTTCTCATGTCTTGTTGAGTTGCTTGAACTAACAAAATATCTCCTCTGTGAATAATATGATCATAATGAGGAGCATGTGATCTTTGACATTTATCATCCTCAATACAAACAATAGTAACAAACGTATCACTTAGTAAACTAATATCGCTAATTTTTTTGCCAATTAACGGGGATTCGTCAGTTACATAAAGTTCTGTGAAATAACCTTCCTTGATTTCAAACATATCTTCTTGTGTAGATGTTCCTTTTCTATATGGAATAAATCTCCATCCTACTAAAACTATAAAAGCTACTCCTGCAGCTGCTACTCCCAATCCTACTAATGTAAAGTCAAACATTCTGTAAGGCGCGCCTAGAGCTGTATTCCTAATTGTTGAAACAATCATATTAGGAGGTGTACCAATTAAGCTTAACTGTCCACCAAGTAATGAGCCAAATGATAAAGGCATTAATAAAAAAGATGGTGCAATTCTGTTTTTTCGAGCTAGTTTAATAGCAACAGGAAGCATTAAGGCTAAAGCTCCAACATTATTCATAAAAGCTGACAAAATAGTTACAATAGTTGTCAAATATAACATGGTTTTTGTTCTTGAATTACATATTTTAATTAAGTAATTAGCTATAGAATCTACAATTCCGGCATTCATTAGCCCTTCACTTATTACTAATATAGCAGCAACTGTTATTACAGCAGGGTTTCCAAACCCAGCAAAAGCCTGATCAGAAGGCATTATGCCAAAAACAGTTAAGACAGCCAAAGCAGAGACAGATACTAAATCATATCTAAACTTCCCTGCAGCAAGTAAAAATAGTGTAACCCCTAAAGTTAAGAACACTACTATTTGTTGAAATGTCATATATCCACCTTCCTTCATGTGCGAAAAAAAAGCAGAACTTGATTTCTATATGTACAAGTTCCACTTATCCTTGGTAATTAATTATATCATAGTACATATTATATGACTATATTTAGTTGTTTTGACAACGAAAATTTATCATATAAATGTTAACTGTTTATTAATTTTTTGAGCTTGTTTATAAGATCATTAGGCTCACAATTCTTACAGCCTCCTTGAAGAATTGACCCATTGCCTCCACCTTGACAGTCATACATCTCTTTAACTTTATTAAAAATCTCAACCAAATCTATATTCAGTTCTTCACTTTTAAATAGTATTAGATTAAGTTTATGTGTTCCAGAGAGTATGGCTCCGACACTATTCTTTTTATTAGAAAACTCATTAGCGATAGATCTAATTTGAGATGGAGACAATTCTGAATCATAATAAATATATTGATTAATTCCATTAACAATTTCTAAATGGTCATTTGCGTTTAATAGAGCAAGTTTGTCTTTTAGTATATTCATGTTTTTGTTTTGCTCTTTTATCGATGCGTGTAAATGCTGTACAGTATCAGGTAAGTCTAAAAATGGTGTACTGAACTGCTCTACAAGGTTAGATATAACATCATGCTTTTTTACATAATCAGAATAAGCTCTTGTTCCAGCTACTATATGTAATCTAGTATTTCCTCTGATTTTTTCCTTTTTTATAACTTTTATTATGCCTACTTCGGAAGTATATGAAGGATGTGTACCTCCACAAGGAGAAAAATCTAAATCTTCAATTCTAATAACTCTAAGCTCACCAACATCATGTAATTGCTTCCTAAGTTTTAATTTACTGAGCTCTTTTTCACTTGGGAAAAACCCAATAATATATTTATTCTCTCTAATGAACTCATTCGCTTCGTCTTCAATTTTTTGAACTTGTAGGTCTGTCAAAGAACCATCTGACAGGTCTATAGTAGTTATCTCTTCACCAAGATGGAACCCAACTGTTTGTGCTTTGAACAGTTTATAAGCTATACCAGAAAAAATATGTTGTCCTCCATGCTGCTGCATATGGTCAAATCTTCTGTCCCAATCTATGTTTAATTTTACAGTGTCTTTTATAGGATATTTATCGACGTAATGCCTTATTTCATTTGCTATTTCTCGCACATCAATAACCTTGCTTTGGTTGATATACCCATGATCAGCTGGTTGTCCGCCTCCTTCAGGATAGAAAATTGTTTTATCTAAAATAAGATAAATACCTTGCTCATCAGATCCTTGGCTAATAATCTTGCTAACTAAAGTAGTTTTATATGGGTTTGTATAATATATTCTTTTAGTCATAGTAACCTCCATGTTAACAGTATAAACTATAATAGCTATTTTATATAAAAAGAAAGTTTTATTAAAGGATTATTTGCTTTTGAATAGAATATGAGTGTGTTAGCATAATAGAAATGCCTTTATCATATCAGGGTAAAGTGTTAGAATTTTTCATATGTATAATTTGGAGGGAATAAAATGATAGCTATTATTAACGGAAAACTATTAACAATGGAAACAGAGATAATTGAAAGTGGTACGATCATTATTGAAGGTGAGAAAATTAAAGCAGTAGGTGGGAAAGACTTAGAGGTCCCATCTGAAGCTGAAGTCATTGATGCAATGGGTAATTGGGTAACACCAGGATTTATTGATGCGCATGCGCACATTGGTTTATTTGGAGAGCCAAAAGTACCTGCAAATGCAGATGGAAATGAAAAAACAGGTCCAGTAAAATCAGAATTAAGGGGAATAGACTCTTTGAATCCAGATGACCCTGCTTTTCCACAAGTTGTTGCTGCAGGTGTAACTACTGTTTATACTGGTCCAGGTAGCTCTAACATAATTGGTGGAACTGGCTTTGCAATGAAGACTGTGGGCAAAACTGTATTTGATATGGTTATTCCTGGTACAGAGGCAATGAAATTTGCTCTTGGTGAAAATCCAAAACGTAATTATAGAGAAAGAAATCAAATGCCAGCTACAAGGATGGGTAATGCTGCTACATTCAGAAAAGCTTTTATGAAAGCACAAGACTATGAGAGAAAGTTAAAAGAAGCAGAGCAAAAAGGAGAGCCTTTTGATAGAGATTTAGCTAATGAGGCGTTAGTTAAAGTTTTAAATAGAGAGTATAGAGCAAGAATTCATTGTCATAGAGCTGATGACATAGTAACTGCTATGAGACTTGCTGAAGAATTTAGTTTAGATTACACTTTGGAACACTGCACGGAAGGTTATCACGTAGCAGATATTATCGCACAAAAAGGTATCCAATGTGTATTAGGTCCATTACTAATGGGGCCAGCAAAACAAGAGATTTGGGATGTTAGAATGACTACTCCAGCAGTAATGGAAAAAGCAGGCGTAGAATTTGCAATTATGGTGGATGCTTCATCTGATACGAAATATTTAAATGTACAAACAGGTTTAGCAGTAAGATATGGACTTTCTGAAGAAATGGCATTTAAATCAATTACAATTAATCCAGCAAAAATAATTGGTATAGATGATAAAGTTGGTAGTCTAAAAGAAGGCAAAGATGCTGATATAGTAATCTGGGATGGTCATCCATTAAGTAATTTTACTTTGACAGAAAAAGTAATTGTCAATGGTAAAGTTGTTCATAGCAAATAAGGAGGCACAATATGAAACAGTTAACAATTAATGTAGAAGATTTCCTAACTACTGATTTAGAGGTAGAAGAATTCGGTCAAGGTAGCCCAAAGGTTTTGATTACAGGTGGGGTTCATGGAGGAGAAGCTACAGGGATTTATACAGCGCAGATGATTGCTGAGTATTTAAGAGAAAACCCTCCTATTCAAGGAACTGTAAAAGTGATTCCAATTTGCAATCCAACTGCATTTAGAAGAATGGAAAGAACCTCTCCATATGATAATTTAGATATGAATAGAATTTTTCCTGGCGATGCAAATGGCAGTATAACTATGAGAACAGCTAATAAAATATGGGAAGAAGCACAAGATACAGATTACTTAGTAGATTTACATTGTTGTGGTAATTGGGGATATAGTTATACATTAGCATTATGGCAAGATTATGATTATGCACAAGAATTAACAAAGATGTTAGACATCCCTATAGCAGTTCAATCAGCAGGAGCTCCAGGGCAACTTTTTGTTGAACTATCAAAGCTTGGTAAGAAAGCTGTAATTATAGAGCTCCCAGGTGGAGGTCCAATTGGCGAAATTGATTTAGATGCTGGCGATGAAGCATATGATGCTGTTATTAATATGCTAGCTCAGCTAAATATGATTGACAAAGAAGCTTATGAAGCAACACCACAGCTTTGTGAGAAATTAATACCAATAAAAGCATTAGAAGAAGGCCTTTTTTTAACGGATAATATAGCTGGAGATATTTTAGATAAAGGTGATATTATTGGCGAAATTAATGGTGAAGAGATTAATGTTGAGGTTTTAGGAACATTAACATCGCTAAGACCTCCAGGGTTTGTATTTAAAGGCGATTATATTGGAGCTATAGCGCCACATATTAAAGGAGAATAATATGAATATAACACAAAAAATTATTGATAAAACAGATCAATATGGAGCAAAAAATTATAAACCTTTACCAATAGTGATTTCTCATGCTGAAGGTGTTTGGGTGGAAGACCCAGAGGGAAATAAATATATGGATTTTTTAAGTGCCTATTCAGCTGTTAACCAAGGGCATAGGCATCCTAAGATTCTAAATGCAATGAGAAACCAGATAGATAGAGTAACACTAACCTCACGAGCATTTCATAATGATCAATTAGGTGATTTTTATGAAAAAGTTGCATCTATTACAAATAAAGATCTTGTTTTGCCGATGAACACAGGAGCAGAGGCAGTTGAAACAGCTATAAAAGCAGCTAGAAGATGGGGGTATTTTGTCAAGGGAATTGAGGAAGATAAAGCAGAGATTATTGCTTGTGAAAATAACTTCCATGGACGTACTATGCTAGCTGTGTCATTATCTAGTGAAGCTGCATATAAAAAAGGATATGGACCTATGCTACCAGGTATCAAAATTATACCTTATGGAGATATTGATGCTTTAAAAGAAGCAATAAACGAGAACACTGCTGCATTTTTATTCGAACCAATACAAGGTGAAGCTGGTATTAATATTCCTCCAACAGGCTTTTTGTCAGAAGCTGCTAAGGTTTGTAAAAGTGAGAACGTACTAATGTTAGCTGATGAAATACAAACAGGCCTAGGAAGAACTGGTAAAATGTTTGCATGTGATTGGGATAATGTGGAGCCTGACATGTATATTTTAGGCAAAGCAATAAGCGGAGGAGTTATGCCGGTTTCTTGTGTAGCTGCAAATCAAGAAGTTTTAGGAGTATTTGAACCTGGGTCTCACGGATCAACTTTTGGAGGTAATCCATTGGCTTGTGCAGTGGCAATTGCTGCTCTTGATGTTATTATTGAAGAAGATTTAGCAAATAGATCAAATGAATTAGGTGCATACTTATTTGATAGATTACAAGAGTTATTAGATAACCCAATTGTTAAAGATGTTAGAGGTAGAGGGTTATTTGTAGGGATTGATTTAACAGAGGATGCAAGACCATACTGTGAGGAGTTAAAAGAAGCCGGTTTGCTTTGCAAGGAAACCAGAAAGACTGTAATAAGACTTGCGCCTCCTTTAATTATAACAAAGGAAGAGCTTGATTGGGCAATCGATAAAATTTTTCTCGTTTTGAACAAATAAGTTCCTTGAATACTCTTTAATTATGTGATATATTTCTTACATAATTTTATTGGAAGGCGATAATATGATTACAGGAAGAAAAGAATTAGCAAAAGCTATGGCCATAACTTTATTGTTTGCAGGTTTTCTTGTTGCAGTAAAAATAATTAGTACAGCTTTTTAATAAAAGGCACCATAATTGGTGCTTTTTTTGTTATTAAACTTACTATTAGTATGTGCTATAATGGAAAAGATAGAGAGGTGTAAATTATGGATTTAATGCTTTACAATACGCTTAACAGAAGAAAAGAATTATTTAAACCAATAAAACATCCCCATGTGGGTATATATACATGTGGACCTACAGTGTATGGAAGAGCACATATAGGTAATTTAAGAGCCTACTTGTTTTCTGACACACTTGTAAGGGTACTAAAATATAATAGCTTTGAAGTAGACCAAGTGATGAATATAACTGACGTTGGCCATCTTGAGTCTGATATGGACGAAGGTGAAGATAAAATGATGATAGCAGCAAAAAGAGAGAAAAAATCTCACTGGCAAATAGCAGAGATGTATACTAATTATTTTATTGAAGACGTTAATAAGCTTAATATATTAGTTCCAACACACTTGGTTAAAGCAACTGATAAAATACAACAAATGATAGATTATGTAAGTGAGTTGATATCCAATGGATATGCCTATGAAACAAGCGATGGCATATATTTTGATATAAGCAAACTCCCTGAGTATGGCAGACTTGGTGGAATAGATTTGGCTGGACAGAAAGCTGGAGCTAGAATTGAAGTTAATGATGAAAAGATCAATCCATATGACTTTGCTGTTTGGAAAAAAGCTGAACCAAGTCACATTATGCAGTGGGAAAGCCCATGGGGAATGGGTTATCCAGGATGGCATTTAGAGTGTAGCGCTATATCACATGAGCATTTCGGTGAGATATTTGATATACACACTGGAGGGGTAGACCATATACCTATTCACCATGAGAATGAAATCGCTCAATCATATGGTAAATGTGAAGTTATGCCTGCAAATTATTGGCTACATTCAGAGTTTGTTCTTGTTGATAAAGGAAAGATGTCTAAAAGCTTAGGGAATACATATAGCCTTGATGATTTAAAAAGTAAGGGAATATCTCCTCTTGCCTATAGGTACTTTTGTTTGAATGCCCATTATAGAAAGCAGATTAATTTTACATGGGAAACTATGGAAGCAGCCCAAAAAAGCATAGATAGACTTAAGCTTGGCATCAAGTCTATAACTGATAAAGAAGATTTAAGAGAAGATGAAGTTATAAGTATTAGAAAAAACTTCTTAGATGCAATAAACGATGATCTTAACTTACCAAAAGCACTTGGAATACTTTGGGAATTAGTCCGAAGTGATAAGGGAGGTCAAAAAGCATTGTCTTTGATAGAGGATATGGATAAAGTATTTGCTTTAGGTTTGTTTGCAGAAGAAAAACAAGAGGTTCTTGAAGAAGAGATACAAGAATTGATTATAGAAAGAAATGAAGCAAGAAAGAATAAAGACTATAGTAGAGCTGATGAAATAAGAAATTCCTTATTAGAGAAAGGGATAGAGTTAAGAGATACCCCTGATGGAACTACTTGGAAGAAAGTTTAGGAGGATAAAATGAGAGAACAAAGAGTTAAAAAAATGTCAAACTTATTAGTTAAGACTTTAAGAGAGGCTCCAGCAGATGCTGAATTAGTAAGTCATAAACTATTAGTTCGAGCAGGTATGATGAAGCAACTAGCTTCTGGATTATATAGTTATTTGCCGCTTTTATATAGGGTAATGAGAAAAATTGAACAAATAATGCGAGAAGAAATGGATGCTATTGAAGGTCAAGAAATCAATATGCCTGTGGTTCATTCAGCTGACGTGTGGAAAGAAAGTGGAAGATATCATGCAGATGTAGTTGAAATGCTTAAGTTTGTTGATAGGAAGAATAGAGATATGGTTTTAGCTATGACTCATGAAGAGGTTGTTACTGACATAGTAAGAACTTCAGTAGATAGTTATAAGCAACTTCCATTTATGTTATATCACATGCAAACTAAGTTTAGAGATGAAGCAAGGTCGCGTGGTGGACTTATTAGGGTTAGAGAGTTTGTTATGAAAGATGGGTATAGTTTTCATAAGGATTTCGATGACTTAGATAATTATTATAAGAAAGTTGCTCAAGCATATAAAAATATCTACACAAGAGCAGGATTAGAAGATGCAGTTATGGTTACAGGAGACTCTGGAATGATGGGTGGAAATGAATCGCATGAGTTTATGCATGTAACTGAAAGTGGCGAAGATAGATTAGCAATATGTACAAAGTGTAATGATGCTTCTAATATGGAAGTAGCAGTTGAGAAGAAGAGAAAGATAAACTTTGATCAAGAGATGAAGGACATCAAAAAAGTCCACACACCAGAATGTAAAGAGATTAATGAGGTTGCAGATTTTCTAGGTGTATCTCCTGAAGAGACACTTAAAACATTAATTTATATGTGTGAAGACGAGATGGTCCTATTAGTATTACGAGGAGATACTCACCTTAATGAAGCAAAGCTATCAAAAGTATTACAATCAGACAAGTTTAGACCTGCAAAAGCTGAAGAAATTGAATCAGCTGGTTTAGTTGCTGGATTTGTTTCTCCTTTAGAAGTAGATAACATAAGAATAATTGCAGACGAGGCATGCATAGAAGCAATAAATATGGTTAGTGGTGCCAACGAAGTAGATTATCATCTTTTAAATGTAAATTATGGAAGAGATTATCAAGCAGATGTCGTTTCAGACATTACTGAAGTACAAGATGGTGCAGAGTGTGTAAAGTGCGGTGGCCCAATCAAGGTAACTAGAGGTATTGAAATAGGTAACATATTTAAACTAGGCACAAAATATAGTGAAAGTATGGGTGCATACTATACAGATTCAGATGGAGAAACTAAACCTTTGGTCATGGGATGCTATGGTATTGGCGTTGGCAGACTGGCTGCGAGTGTAGTAGAAAAGTATAATGATGACAACGGCATTATTTGGCCACTCAATATAGCTCCTTATCATGTTGTAGTTATGCCAATAGGCAAAGAAGGAAGCGATGCTTATGTCGAGGCTGAAAAAATAGCTAATAGTATTGCTAGTTTAGGAATGGAAGTATTGTTTGACGATAGAGATCTTAGAACAGGTGTCAAGTTTAATGATTTAGATTTGCTTGGAATTCCTCTGAGAATTGTAATCGGAAACAAAAGCCTTAAGCAAAATGAGGCAGAAATCAAATGGAGAAAAGAATCAGATTCTCAGATGATTTCTTTAGATAATATTTTAGAATGGGTTAAAGACAATATTAAATACGATGTATTTATTTAAAAAGACCGTAAGGTCTTTTTTTTATGCAGGAAAATGATGATTTATGTATAAGTACTATGTTATAGAAAATTAGGAGGTTGATTATGAAAGGTCAAGGACAGTTTTTCATGGAGTTCACAAAGTACAAATATTTAGAGGATTCAGATCAGGTTAAAGGTTTACCTCAGCCGCCTTTAGTTTTATCTAAAGATAATCCTGATAACGAAGTAGTAAATTTGCCAGATCCTAAAGAAGTTAAAGTAAACAAGAAGGATATCACAGATGTAATAAATGATAGAGTAAGTGTAAGAGCTTATGCTGATAAAGAAATGAGTTTAGATGAACTAACCTATCTCCTTTGGGTGACACAAGGAATAAAGACGGTGTCTAATAGACCTGCTACACTAAGAACGGTTCCATCTGCAGGATGTAGACACCCATTTGAGACCTATTTGCTCATTAATAGAGTAACAGGACTAAAACCAGGTTTATACAAGTACTTACCGATGGACAACCAATTGGAGATTATAAGTTTAGAAGATGGTATTGATAAAAAACTGACAGCTGCATGCTATAAGCAAGTTATGGTAGAAAGATGTGGAGTTACTTTTATCTGGACAGCGGTAAGATATAGGAATTACTGGAGATATGGAGAAAGAGGATATAGATATGTGCATTTAGACGCAGGGCATGTTTGTCAAAATCTTTATTTAGCTTCTGATGTTGTAGATTGTGGAGTTTGTGGTATAGCAGCGTTTTACGATGATGAGATAAATAGTATCTTAGGACTTGATGGGGTAGAAAGGTATACAGTGTATGTAGCAACTTGCGGTAAAAGGAGAGATGCCTAAATGAGCTTAAAGCATAGGCAAGAAGCAATTAATGTGCTAAAAGGAAGATATAGCTGTAGGGATTTTAGTGATAAAGAAATTGATGCAGATGTATTAAATGAAATACTTCAAGTAGGAGTTGCTGCTGCAAGTGGGGGTAATTTGCAACCTGTTTCTGTAATAAAAATAAGAGATAAAGATAAAAAAAAGAGAATAAGAGAACTATGTAAGCAAGGTTTTATTGAAAAAGCAGATACTTTATTATTATTTGTGTTAGATTATCAAAGAATTAAGCGTTGGGCTGATGTTGAAGTTGCTCCATTTGGAAGACAAAACTCTTTTGTGGATTTCATTATTGCACTAGAAGATGTTATGTGCATGGCTCAAAGTATTGAGTGTGCAGCAACATTGCTTGGTGTAGGTTCAGTATATATAGGTACTGTTAATTATGTTTATGAAGAGTTAAAAGATCTTTTAGATTTACCAGAACTAACAATTCCTGTTTTGATGACATGCTTAGGAATACCTAAAACTGATGATAGCGAAGCACATTTACAGGGTCATTTGAGTAAAAAATTGGGTAGAGATATCATTATTCATGAAGAAAAATACAAGCAATTAAGCGATGAAGAAGTAAAAGAAAAAATTGTATCTGAAAAATATGATGACTGGAGACTTGATTTGGAAGGTGAAGTGCTAGACAAGTACCTTAAGGAGTTGTATGAAGTAGCTAAAGAAATTAATGGCGAAGAGTGGGCTATTGAAGTTTCTGAAAGTATATTAAAGAGTAAAGGAATTAATAGAGCACAGTTTAGACTTGGGCATCACTACAATCCAGTTAGGCTTAGATCTTATAACTCTAAATTGATTGAGTTTTATAAAAAACAAGGTTTTAATTTCTGGACTGTAGATAATGACTAAAGTAGCAGTTATAGGAGCTGGACCAGCTGGCTTGATGACAGCTATATGTATAAGTAAAAATAGTAATTTATCTGTAAATGTATTTGAAAGAAATAAAAGTGCTGGAAAAAAATTATTATTAACAGGAAATGGTAGATGTAATGTTACATCAGGGATTAACTTTAGAGACTTCATAAATAAATATTATGATAAGGGAAAATTTTTATATTCTTCTTTTTACAGATTCTCTAATCAAGACTTAATTGATTTTTTTGAAGAATTAGGTGTTAGATTAAAGTATGAGGGGATAAAAATCTATCCAGTATCAAACAAGGCAAATGATATAAGGAAGGCATTGGTCGATTTAGCAATAACACAAGGAGTGAAAATAAGTTACAATACTTTTATTGAGGACATTAATATAATCGATGATAAGTATATTATAGATGGTAATATATATGATGTTTTAGTCCTAAGTACTGGGGGTATGTCATATAAGAATACCGGTTCTGATGGAACAGGATATAAAATAGCGAAAAGTTTGGGGCATACTATTGTAACTCCTGAACCTGTCTTGGCACCACTAAAAACTGATGTAATTAAAGAACTTCAAGGCCTATCATTAGATGTTAATGTTGATTTTTTGATTGATGGAAAGTCTATTGGGACTGCTCAAGGAGGACTAATATTTACACATTATGGATTAAGCGGTCCATCTGTTTTAGATATTAGTTATTATTATCAAAGTAGTAAACACAAGCAAGAAATTAAAATTAAAACATTTGACAAGGATGAGATACTTCATCTTTTACAAAGTTCGATGGATAATAATCAATCTAAGACGTTTAAGAATATTATTAATAACTATATACCTAAAAGATTTGTAGAGTTTTTGTTACCCCAAAGTTTGTTAGATAAGGAATGTGCAAATATTTCAAAAAAAGAACTAGACGAGGTAACAGATTTATTAAGTGATTTCAAAATGAGAGTACATGGTCGCCTCGGCTTTAATGAAGCTATGGTAACTAAAGGTGGGGTTTCACTTAATGAAGTCAATCCTAAAAATATGCATTCTTTGATTCAGAAAAATTTATTCATAGTTGGAGAAATGCTAGACTTGACTGGGCAGACTGGAGGATATAACTTGCAGGCTGCATTTTCTACAGGTTATGTAGCAGGGGAGTATATAGCAAGTAAATTTTAAAGGAGAACTTATGATTAAAGATATTATAAAATACTCAAAAGAAAACGAAAACAAAGTTGTACAATGGAGAAGGGATTTTCATAAATATGCTGAGTCGGGATGGACTGAGTTCAGGACAACATCAATAATAGCTAAGCATCTAGAAGATTTAGGCTATGAGATTCATTTAGGAGAAAAGATAATAAAGAAAGATGCTAGAATGGGGTTGCCCTCTGATAAGGAACTCAAAAAGCACTTTGTAAGAGCTAAAGAACAAGGAGCTATAGAAAAATACTTACCAGCTATGGAAGGTGGATTTACGGGCGTTGTAGGCGTTCTAAATCTAGGGCCTGGACCAGTGATAGGTATGAGATTTGATATTGATGCCGTAGATATGAAAGAAAGTGATAATCCAGACAGACGAGCAGTTAAAGAAGGTTATGTATCCATCAATGATGAAGCTATGCATTCTTGTGGGCATGATGGACATGCTGCAATAGGAATGGGTGTAGCTGAAGTAATTATGAAGATTAAAGATAAACTAAGTGGGACGATTAAACTCATATTTCAACCTGCTGAAGAAGGTGTTAGAGGAGCATTATCATTAGTAGAAGCTGGTGTAGTGGATGATGTGACTCATCTTTTTGCTAGCCATCTGGGTAGTGGGACACCTACGGGTTCTTTGGCTTGTGGTAGAGGAAACTTCTTAGCGACTAATAAGTTTGATGCTTTTTTTAAAGGAGTAGCTTCTCATGCAGGGGGATCTCCACAAAAAGGTGAAAATGCACTAGTTGCAGCAGCGAATGCAGTTATGAACTTGTATGCAATTACAAGAAATAGCGATGGCCCTACACGCGTTAATGTAGGAAGAATGAGTGCTGGATCAGGACGCAATGTAATAGCTCCAAATGCTCACTTAGCTATTGAAACTAGAGGGCAAACAACAGAACTAAGTGAGTTTATGTATGAGAAGGCTATGAGGATATTAGAACATAGTGCTAAAATGCATGGCTGTGAAGTAGAAATAAAAGCCATGGGAGGAGCTCAAAGTGCAAGTTCTAACCAAGAGCTAGCTGAGAGAGTAAAAATTGTAGCTGAAAAATCAAAGATGTTCAAATTAATTGATGTCAGTCAAGGTAAAGGTGGAGGTAGTGAAGATTACACCTATATGATGAAAAGAGTCCAAAGCAATGGAGGGCAAGCAACTTTTATGGGGCTAGGTGCTGATTTAGGTGGTTGGGCTCACCATACTGAACTTTTTGATATTGATGAAAAAGCATTAGTACAAGGAGTCTCCATGTTCTCATTAATGGCATATGATATTTTACAGTAGAAAAAAAACCTGCAGAACATTAAATTCTGCAGGTTTTTTATTATTTATTAGCTTCAAACACTATATTACACATTACACCCATGCCTGTTTTTAAAGCTCCTTCATTTACAAAGAATTTAGGATTGTGTCCAGGATATACGTCTTTATCAACTGGCTTAGCACCAATGTTGAAAAAAGCACCTGGAACTTCTTTTGCGAAATAAGAGAAGTCTTCTCCACCCATCGAAGGAATTTTATTGACAGTTACATTTTCTTCACCAGCAAATGATATTGCTGCTTCTTTAGCAATATCAGCTGCATTATCATCGTTTAGAGTTGAAGCATATCCATAACTGTAATTTACCTCAGCTCTGGCTCCATAAGTCGCACACACACCATCTGCAACTTCTTTAATTCTTCTCTCTAATAATTCTCTTACTTCTGGTGTAAGGCTTCTAACTGTTAATTGTAATTTAGCTGTTTCTGCAATTATATTATTTACAGTACCTGAATGGAAAGAACCAACAGTTACAACTGCATTTTCTAAAGCAGCAACATTTCTACTTACAATTGTTTGTAAAGACACAACAAGATGAGAGGCAACAACAACAGCATCTACTGTATCTTGAGGATTCGCACCATGGCCACCTTTACCAACAACTGTAATGTAACATCTATCTGAGTTTGCAGAAGAATAATCATAGTTTACTTTTACTTGGCCAGCATCTAAGTTAGTTGAAACATGTAGTCCATAAATCATTTCAACATCAGGATCCTTAAGTGCTCCACCTTTAACCATTTCTATTGCACCACCAGGTGGAGATTCTTCTGCAGGTTGAAAAATGAACTTAACTGTACCAGGAACTACTTCTTTATGTTTACCTAGTATAGTTGCTACACCCATTAGCCCAGCAGTATGCATATCATGCCCACATGCATGCATAACACCATCAGTTTTAGATTTAAACTCCCATTCTACTTCTTCAGTCAGTGGAAGTGCATCCATATCAGCTCTCAAAGCGATAGTCTTGCCAGGCTTCCCACCTTCAAGAATTCCAATTACTGCAGTAGTATTTGGCATTCTAAAATGCTTAATTCCTGCATCGGTTAAACACTTTTCTACCAATCGTGCTGTTTGCTCTTCTTCAAAAGACAATTCTGGATTCATGTGGATTTGGCGACGCCAATCACGTGCTTGTTCAAATACTTCATTTACTTCATTTTTAATATCAAACATAATCTCTCTCCTCATAATTAATACGAAAATATCTAAAACAATAAAGATATTTTCATTTTGCATTATAAATATTCTATAAGCTAAATAAAAATCCTCTAATTATTAAATAATTCAATATGCATACATTGAGTTAAACGATTATAAAGACGTAATATAGCATCTACAAATACTAATAATGTACGTAATAAAAGTAATTAAGTAATGTAATTAGTAATAAAAGATAAAATGATTGCAATAAAGCGAATAATCAATTAAAATAAATTTATAAAAGTAAAAAACTTTCTAGGAGGAAACCTATAATGTCAGCTATAGTAGTTTTAGGTACACAGTGGGGAGACGAGGGTAAGGGCAAGATAACAGACTTTTTAGCTCATGATGCAAAAATTATTGCTCGATATCAGGGAGGAAATAACGCTGGTCACACAATTGTTATTGATCAAGATAAATATGCTTTACATTTAATTCCATCTGGGGTGTTTTATCCAGACAAATTATGTGTTATGGGAAATGGAATGGTTATAGACCCTCGCGTATTAGTTAATGAGATTAAATATTTAAATGAAAAAGGTTTTAGTGTGAAGAACTTGAGAATAAGTAATAGAGCACATGTAGTTTTGCCATATCATAATGTTTTAGATGTGCTTTTGGAAAAGGCAAGAGGAGAAGATGCTATAGGTACAACAATTAAAGGAATTGGACCTGCCTATACAGATAAGGCTGTTAGAAGTGGTATAAGAATATGTGATCTAATAGAAGAAGAAACATTTGCAAAAAAGTTGAAGACAGCAATACATGAAAAAAACCAAGTTATAAGTAAAATCTATGGTGGAGAAAAACTTAATTACGAGAATATTTTAGAAGAATATAGTGCTCTTGCAAAGCAAATAGCACCTTATGTCATAGACAGTTCAGCATTGCTAAATGAATATTTAGAAGTAGGCAATAAAGTTTTGCTAGAAGGTGCTCAGGGAGCAATGCTAGATTATGACCATGGTACATATCCATATGTAACAAGCTCAAACCCAATTGGGTACTGTGTAGGTGCTGGGATAGGTCCTAAGTACTTCAAAGAAGTAGTTGGTGTAGCTAAAGCTTATACGTCTAGAGTTGGTGGTGGTTCTTTTCCTACTGAACTTATGAATGAAACTGGAGAAAAAATAAGAGAAGTAGGGAAGGAATATGGCACTACAACTGGAAGGCCAAGAAGAATAGGGTGGTTTGATGCTGTAGTAGTAAAACACTCTACGAGAGTTGCTGGAGTAACTTCGTTAGTTGTTAATAGCTTGGATGTTCTTTCAGGACTTGATGAGGTAAAGATATGCACGGGCTATAAGCATAATGGCAGAGTAATTAAAGAATATCCAGCAAGTGAAAATGTATTAGCAAAGTGTGAGCCAGTATATGAAGTTTTGCCTGGGTGGAAGGAAGACATTACTGGAGTTAAGAATTATGAAGAACTTCCTTTTAATACAAAAAAGTATTTAAACAGAATAGAAGCATTAGTTGGAGTGAAAATAAAGATGTTCTCCATTGGTCCTAGAAGAGATCAAACCGTAATACTAAGCAAAATTTGGTAAATGATTCTATTGTGTTAAACACTTTGATCAAACTAAGTAGTTCTTTCACAATAGAAATTAACAAGGTGAACTATTATTTCTAAAATGGAAAGTTTTTATGAGGGAAGATAATGAATATTTAAGATTTAGTTAGCCAGATATGAGGTCATACCAATATGTGTAAATTCAAAGAGCTAGAGTTGTTTTTAATGATATAGCTTAAGCTAAGAATACGTACTTGCTTTTGTATTTATGTATAGTATCTTAATCTACTAAATAAAGCTGATCTATAAAAGTTAAAGTAGGAATTAACTATTATAGATCAGCTTTTATTATTGTTGATTAAGTTTTATAAGGTTCTCTAACACTTCAACTTCATAATTTAATGGTAGGCCATCTACTGTTTTAGTATTCATTTTGGAGATTCCATCAACTGAACCTTTTTCAACTATTTTGTTAAGTACACAAAGTATATTTTCTCTTGATAAGTGTAAATCTTTTTTATAAACCTTAGTAAGTATTGTTACAATGCCATAACATGCCCAATTCGATACCCCTGCATAGATAGGATAGTCGGATTTTGTTATTGTACATATATCTATACCATTTGCTATCCGTTTTGCTATTTCTGTATACTCATTACCAAGCCCCATTTCATTACCACCATCACCAATTGCAATAGTAGTGATATCATTTTCCTGAGCTTCAGAAAATATACTATCAAGTGAATAGTGATAATTACTAATATCGATTCCCCTATGATTAAAATTTAATCCATGAACTGAAATTCCAGGGCGCTCTATTGAAATGAAATGTGTAGTGTTTTCTTTGATAATATCAAAGTACTCATACTTTCCTTTAGGATCTAAAAATATATATTCTGGAGAGTTGTCAAAACACTGAAATCCAGCTTTTATAATCTCTTCTGCATGATTTTCAACAACAAAAGTAACATCAAAACCACATTCTAAGAGAGCATTTGCTAGTAATATAGCTCCAGGTGGACCATCTGTTTCTATAGCCATGGCATCAATGATAAAAAAACCAGTTGTTATAACTATATGTTGAGCATCTACTAGAGAGCTTATAACATCTGATAAAGGATTAACTGTTGACGAAGTGATTAGATTTCTTTTGCCTGGATCTTGTTTAATTATCCTATCAACTTTTTTTAAAAAATTTTCCATAATATCCTCTATAGTTTTAATTCTATATCTTTTATGTCGCTGACAAACATATAACCAGGGGCATGAGTTATCATTATTGGAGGCTTACTAACTAGTGCTGCCATTTGCGGGGTAACTCCACAAGCCCAAAAAACTGGGACTTCGTCACCTCCAATAGATACTTTATCACCAAATTCAGGTGTTTCTATGTCCGTTATGCCAATTTCTCTCGGATTACCAAAATGTACAGGGCTTCCATGGACATTTGGATAATCACGTGTTATTTCAATAGCTTTTATTGCGTCTTTTGCACTAAATGGTCTCATGCTTACGACCATAGGACTTTCTTGGAACTTTCCTGCTGGCTTACACATAATATTAGTTTTATACATCGGTACATTTACATTCTCAGTTTGATGTCTAAGTTCTAGCCCTGCACTTATTAGTGCTTGCTCAAATGAGAAACTACAACCTATCAAGAAATAAACAAAATCGTCTTGCCAAATATCTATTAAGTTTGTTGGTTCATCGACCAAGCTTCCATTTTTATATACTCTATACTTTGGAATGTCAGTTCTAATATCAGCATTACTTGCAATATATTTCGTATAGTAGGAACCTATTTCGCCTACTTCAAGAATTGGGCATGGCTTCGGGTTTCTCTGTGAAAAAAGCAAAAAGTCCCATGCCCAATCTTTTGGCAGTATTGCTAAATTAGCTTGTACATAGTTTGGTGCTTGACCTGAAGTAGGTTTATTAAAGCTACCTTTTCTGATTGATTCACGTAGTTCATTTCCATTTTTATGTATCATTATTATTCCTTTCTAATAACCCTTCCTGGGTACACCTCATTTTGAACGTTGTTTTCTAGAACAACTTGTCCATTTACAATTACACAAACTATTCCTCTTGCATAGCTATGTGGCTCCTTATAAGAAGCTGTATCTATAATAAGGTCTTTATCAAAAATTGTGATATCAGCATGCATGTTTTCTCTAATCAATCCACGGTCTTGTAACATAAATCTTGCAGCTGGCATACCAGTCATTTTATATATTGCATTTTCTAAACTTATAACATTTTCGTCACGTGTATATTTTCCTAATACTCTAGCAAAAGTACCATATGCGCGAGGATGAGGCTTTCCTTTTGATAAAGGGCCTTGTGTTGCCATGCATGACGCATCTGAACCAATCATTACAAGAGGGTGCTGCATTACTTTTTTAACATCATCCTCACTCATAGAAAATCTGACCATACTTGGTCCAAAATCTTCATCTAAGAGCAAATCCAAGCAAGCATCAATTGGATCTTTGTTTTGCAATTTACCTATTTCAACTAGATTAAGACCTTCAAGCTTCTTGTTAGATTCTTTTTGACAGCTTGAAACCATTACGCATGATAGTTTCTCAAATTGCTTGTGTTTATCAAGTATTTCTTGTTTTATTCTGTTTCGAGTATTATCATCTAGTACTCTTTCTCTTAATTTATTAACACCACCATCGTGAGCCCATTGTGGTATTAATGTTTTTAAGCTTGTGCTAGAAGCTATATACGGATATTGATCAGCGGTTACGTCTATCCCTTTTTCTCTAGCTACATCCAAAAGTTTTAAACCTTCATTAACAAGTCCCCAGTTCTCTTCATTACAAGCTTTAAAATGTGAAATATGTACAGAAGTAGCTGCTTCTCTAGCTATTGTCAAGACTTCTTTTATTGATTTAATAAGATTGTCTTCTTCATTTCTCATATGTGTAACATATAGAGCATTGTAATATGATAATACCTTGCTTAATTCTACTAGTTCATCAGTAGTACTGTAACAACCTGGTGGATATATTAAACCAGTGGACATACCAAAAGCTCCATCTTCTAGGGCTTTTCTTAATTCAGTTTTCATTCTTTCCATTTCTTCTTGAGTAGGTGCTCTATCGTCTTCACCCATGACATTAGCTCTTATATTCCCATGACCCACAAGAGGAATAACATTTACAGCGATACCTTTTCTCTCTATTAGTTCAAGGTAGTCTTTCATTGTTTGATAATTTGAACCAAGCTCTGATAGCTCATAACCAAAAAAATCTGTGTGCTTAGCTACTTTTGGAGCTGCAGAATTACCACACTGTCCGATAACTTCTGTGGTTACACCCATTCTAATTTTACTTTCGGCTTTCCTATTAACTAATAGTGGGAAGTCTGAATGAGAATGTGAATCTATAAATCCTGGCGATACAATTTTTCCTTTAGCGTCAATTATTCTTTTTGCATCTTCAATTACTTTTGAAGCAACTTTTACAATTTTGCCATTCTTTATTCCAATTTCACCATAATAGAAAGGAGCTGATGTTCCATCAATAATTTTGCCATTAATAATTTTAATATCATACATTTTAGTCATCCCTTTATAAATTTTTCGGTTGATAAGCTATACGTAGCTGTATAATAGTTCGTGATGTATAATAAATGTCCTTTATTATATTGCATAAAAATGTTTTAAATTAGCGATAAGTTAGTATAATATAAACTACGAATGATATAAGAGAGGAACATTTTCATGTCAGATCATTATTTTACACAGAATCCTTCAACAGAACATAATTATCAGGAATTTACCTATGCTATTCCTAAAACTAATAAAGTAATAAAAATAAGAACAGATACAGGTGTGTTTTCTAAAGACAAAGTAGACTTTGGAAGTGATTTACTAATAGAATCTGTAGAGCCAAGCAGTGGAGACAAGGTTTTAGATATAGGTTGTGGGTATGGAATAATAGGAATAAGTTTAGCAAATAAGACACATATAGAACTTACTATGGTGGACATAAATACAAGAGCAGTTGAGTTAGCCAAGTTTAATGCAGAGTTAAATGAAATTAAGGCTAATGTACATCAAAGTGATGGGCTTAGTTTAGTCAACGGTCAATTTAATAAAATTGTCTTTAATCCTCCAATAAGAGCAGGTAAGGATGTTTATTATAATATAATAATTAATGCTAAAGACTATTTATTTGAAAATGGAGAAATATTTATAGTTATAAGGAAAAGGCAGGGAGGGCCTTCTATGATAAAACATCTTGAGTCAGTTTATGGTAACTGCGAAAAAGTAAATAAAAGTGGAGGATACTGGATATTAAAATCTAAAAAAATATAATTATACCCCTAAAGAGTTTGGATATGCTCTTTAGGGGTATTCTTTAAAATTTAACTAAACCTAATGCCTTTTGATATCTGATTAAAGTTTCATTAGCTTTAATTTGAGCATTTTTAGCTGCTTTAGCAAGGTCACTTTTTAGACTATCACTATTTCTTATTTCATTGTATCTATTCTGTATAGGCTCTAGTACTGATACGACGGCTTCCGCCACTTCATTTTTCAAAAATCCATAACCTTTATCTCTATATTTTATTTCTAGTTCTTCAATGCTTTTATTTGAACAAAGTGACTCAATTGTCAGAAGGTTACTAACACCTGCTTTATTTTCAGGATCATATTTAATATGATTATCAGAGTCTGTAACTGCACGTTTAATTTTCTTTCTAATAGTATTAGGATCATCTAACATATTAATTCTTGATGCATCAATAGGGTCGCTCTTGCTCATCTTACTTTCTGGGTCTCTTAGAGACATTATTTTCCCACCTATTTTAGGAATTACTGGCTTTGGCACAGTAAATACATCACCTAGTAGTTGGTTTGCTCTTTGAGCTATATTTCTCGTTAGCTCAACATGTTGTTTTTGATCTTCCCCAACAGGCACTATGTTGGTGTCATAAAGTAAAATATCAGCAGCCATCAAAGTTGGATAGGTGAATAATCCCGTTGTTACAGACTTATTTGACTTCGTCGACTCTATTTGCTGAGATTTGTCTTTAAACTGTGTCATTCTACTCATTTCACCAAAATAACTTATACATTGGAGGAGCCATGCTAGTTCACTATGTTCAGGTACATGCGATTGAATAAAAAGATTAGATTTATTCGGATTAATGCCACTAGCATAGAATATTGCAGCAGCATCTAGAGTTCCCTCGTAAAGTTCTTTTGGATCAGGCATTACTGTTAAGGCATGTAAATCTACAATGCAAAAATAACAGTTAGACTCATCTTGCATGTCTACAAATCTCTTTAGCGCACCTAGATAATTACCTAAGGTTAACCCACCAGTTGGTTGAATACCAGAAAATACATTTTTCAAAATTACTCCTCCTTATAAAGTAAAAAATAAGCAAAAATAAGCTTATTCAATCATATTGCTAATTATCTTTTTTAATTATGCAACAAAAAAATGTTTATATCAAGAGAAGGAAAACCTTTCTCTTTATTGAATAATTATAATTAGACTATGAAAATAATAAATGTATTGGAGTAAGGAGGATTGTGCATGAAGTTTATTATAGTTAATGACAATGCAGGAAGAGGATATTGTAAAAAAATCTTACCGAGACTCCTGAATTTTTTTGATACTTGTTTTGAAAGATATAAAATTGAATATACGAGGGGACCTGATGATGCAATATACATGGCAAAATCAGCGGTTGAAGAAGGATATAAGGAAATTGTTTCAGTAGGCGGTGATGGCACAGCATTAGAAATTCTTCAAGAAGCTGTAGATAAGGATATGCTCTTGAGCATAATACCAGCAGGGACTGGAAATGATTTAGCAAAATCTTTAGGATTTTCTACAGAAATTGATTTGTTTTTATCTGAATATAAAACCCAACTAACAAATAAAAAAGAGAGTCTTGTTGACATAGCTTACTCTGAGCAATATGGGCCATTCTTTTCTATATGTGGTTTAGGTTTTATTACAGAAGCCCTTATTTATGTTAACAACACAAGAGACAGTTTTATAAAGGGAAGACTGTCATTTGCCAACGCAGTATTCCAGACATTAAGAAATCTTAAATGTACAGATTTAGAAATAGAAGTTGATGGTGTGTCTCACAAACGAAGCAGTGTTCTTGTAGGAGTCATTAACAGCACATTTGCTGGTGGGGGGATGAAATTCGTTCCAGAAGCAAAAATTAATGATGGATACCTTCATGTTTTCTTAGTAAGTGACATTAGCGGGTTAGAGTTGCTAAAAGTTTTTCCTAAAGTCTATAAAGGAGAACATTTAAACCATAGAGCTGTTGAAGTTTTTAAAGGTAAAAAAGTATCAATTACATCAAAAGGTGATATTCCTGCTAGTTTTGATGGAAATGTCTATGGAAGCACCCCATTAAGCATATATATAAGAGAACAAAGTCAAAGAGTAATTACTGGACCAAAATTCGAGGAGGGAAAATAAGTTGAGTTACATTGCAGATAAGTATTATAGATATGATGAATTAGTTGATTTGTTGCACAATTGGAAAGATAAACATGGTGATATTTTTGATTATGAAGTAATTGGTGTGTCTTATGAAAATAGAGATATCTATGCAATCACAATATCTTCAAACTTAAACAACCATAGCAAAAAACCTGCTTATTATATTGATGCTAATCATCATGCTGGAGAGGTAACTGGTAGTGCTGTAGCATTATATACTGTTAATTATCTACTTAACAATCAAAGTGATAAACAAGTGAGGTTTCTATTAGACAATTATACATTTTACATTATTCCAAGAATTTCTGTAGATGGGTCAGAATTTTTCTTGACTACCCCTTATTCACTAAGAAGTAGTGTTAGAGAATACTCTCAAACATTGAAGAAAGGATTACTCCAAGAGGATATTGATAAAGACGGAAGAATCCTTCAGATGAGATTTAAGTCAGATCTCGGCTCATTTAAAGTTAGTGAGAAAGATCCAAGATTAATGGTTAAAAGAGAGCCAGATGATATATATGGAGACTTCTATGAGGTTGTAACAGAAGGATTAGTTGAAGATTATGATGGAGTGGAAGTAAAGCCTTTTAATACTAAATGGGGACTTGATTTTAATAGAAATTATCCTATAGGGTGGAACCCTGAAAATATACAAAAAGGCGCTGGTCCATATCCTCTAAGTGAGAATGAAACTAGAGCTGTTGCAAACTTTGTACTTAGCCATGATAATATTGCTGGTATCATGAGTTATCATACTTATGGAGGTGTTATACTAAGGCCATATTGCACAAAGCCAGATAAAGAAATTGATAAGCAAGATTTAGAATTCTTCAAAAACATAGGTGTTATAGGGGAAGATCTCACAGGGTATCCATGCTGGTCCATATTTGAGAAATTTACAATGGACAAAGATAATCCATCAGCTGGTAGTTTTATAGATTTTGTTTATGATAATCTTGGAATTACAGCATTTGCAACAGAGTTGTGGGATTTAAGAGGTAGAGCTGGGCTAAAGAAGATAACGTTTTTGGAAAGGCTCAAGCAAACAAATAAAGAACAAGAAGAAGATGGACTTAAATTATTAGAATATAATGATGAAGAGTTTAATGGAGAACTTTTTGTAAATTGGTATAAAGTTCAACATCCACAGTTAGGGGAGGTAGAGCTTGGAGGATGGGTACCAAAGTATAGTATGCAAAACCCACCCGAAAAACATCTTGAGGAAGAATGTCATAAGAATATGTTGTTTACATTGGCTCATGCTGCTGCTATGCCAAGATTGGATATACAAGATGTAAAAGTTACAGATTTCAAAGAGGGTATTTATCAAGTCATAGCGACACTTGTAAATAAAGGTTTTCTATGTACTTCAGGCAGTGTATTGGCCAGTAAACAAGAGAAGTATAAGAAAATTACCGTAGGTATTAATGGAGAATGTGAGGTTCTTAGTGAAAAAGAACTAGTTTATGAAAATCTTAACGGTTTTTCTAAGAAGAAAATAGAGTTTATAGTAAAGACAAATCAAGATCACATAAAATTAGTTGCAAAAAGCTTAAGAGCAGGAAGTATTGAAAAAGAAACAAAACTATAAGGTTGGAGGTCAGAAAATGACAAGATTAAATTTTGATCCATCTGTATATTATAAATACGATGAGATTGTTCAGTTGATGAAGCAATGGCACGAGGATAACCCACAACTTACAAAGCTTTACTCTGTAGGCAAAAGCTATGAGGGTAGAGACATGTGGTTAATCGAGATTACAAACAAAGAAACTGGTATCAGTGATGATAAACCAGGATACTATATTGACGGGAATTTCCATGCTGGAGAAGTCACAGGCTGCGCTACAGCAATGTATACTATTAATTATTTATTAGAAAACTATAAGAAAAAAGATGATATCACATATATAATTGATAATTTTGTAGTTTATATCTTACCAAGAGTAAGTGTTGATGGTGCAGAAATGTATTTAACTACTCCTATGATGCTAAGAAGCAGCACAAGACCATATCCATTTACAGAAGAACAACCTGGTCTTAATATTAAAGATATAAATGGAGATGGATACATAGCTCAAATGAGAATCAAAGACCCTAATGGCCAGTGGAAGGTATCAGAGAAAGACCCTAGATTAATGATATCAAGACAACCTGGTGATTTTCAAGGAGAATTCTATAACCTTTATGATGAAGGAGAAATTAAAGATTTTGATGGAGTAGAGGTAAAGATTGCTCCTAGGTTATATGGGCTAGATATTAATCGGAACTCCCCAGTTAATTGGAAACCTGAGCATGTGCAAAAGGGTGCAGGTCCATACCCATTTAGTGAGCCTGAAACAAGAAATGTTGCTGAGTTTATATTGGCCCATAAAAATATTGCTGGTTTAATGTCATATCACACTACTGGAGGTATACATTTAAGGCCATCTGCACAAGTACCTGATAGTAAAATGGATAAAGTAGATGTCAAGATGTTTAAAGAAATTGGTGATAAAGGTAAAGAATTTACAGGCTACCCACATGTAAACACTGTAGAAGGATTTGTGTCTTCACCGCAGACAGGTATTTTCATGGATTGGGCGTATGAGAATGAGGGAATTCTATCATGGTCAACAGAACTTTGGGATCTTTTGCAAAGGTCTGGTGTTGAGATCAAAGACTTTAAAGATAGATATGCTAAAAGAAATTTCAAATCTGAGGAAGAAGAAGGTCTAAAAGTATTAGCTTTTAATGATAACGAGTTAAATGGAGAAGCTTTTATACCATGGACAAAGTATGAACATCCGCAATTAGGGGAAGTTGAAGTTGGTGGATATAAAATGAAGTTCTTTAGACAAAATCCACCACATAAATTCTTAGAGCAAGAGTGTTCAAAGAATAATTTGTTTACTTTAGTACATATTAAAGCATTGCCTAAACTTGAAGTTTATGATGTAAAAGTTGAAAATGTTGATGATAGTATAGCAAAAATTATTGCCACAGTCGCTAATAAGGGTTATCAGCCTACATCAGGAACTGGAATAGCAAAGAAGTTTGATAAGATATCTACAGTTAAAGTTAAGTTAGAATTAGAAGCAGCTAATGTTGTATCTGATAAGAATGAAATTGACTTAGGGCATTTAGATGGTTGGTCAAAGAAAAAGGTTGAATGGGTAGTAAAACTAGAGGATAATGCGAAAATAGATATTTTAGCTGTGTCCGATAGAGCTGGTAAGTGCAAAGTTAATGTTAATATTTAAAAATAGGGGCATTTTAGCCCCTATTCTCATTCATACATATTCATTCATTGCGAATATTTTGTTATAATAAAGGAAATAATTCAAGAGGATTTTTAAAATGGAAGTTCAGCAAAATGGATATACATTTATAGAATTATTAGGAGTAATACTTATAATAATATTAGTTATTACTCCTTTATTAGGGTTTTTAAATAATATATTAGATAATTCACTAGAGAATCATACGTTTACGCAAATGAATGTTATCGCTTCAAGTATAATTGACCGTGCAAAAGTGGATCTAAAGCAAGATGCTCTAGATGGTGAAGACCTTTTAAATAGAAGTTCGCATCCAAATATAATAACCGAAGTTAATAAATCCAGATATAATATTCCCGAAGAGTTTGATGCGATTTTAGAAATCACTTTAGCTAACAATGATCTAGGTCTATATAGTATTGAAGTAGAAGTATTCTCTAAAATTTTAGGTAGTACTAGAGGTGTGAAGCTTAGAACTTTGGTGTACGAAGATGAATAATAAAGGATTCTCTTTAGCTGAGTTATTAGCAGTATTAGCTATTCTTATTATTGTTGTCGCTTTAGTCAGTGGTGATTTGATTGGTACTATTAGGTATTGGGTGAGTGTAAATGCCTTGACAGAAGTAGAGCAATACTTAAGATACAGTATGCAAACTATAGCAGAAGATATTAGAAATGCCACAGAAATAGATGTAAATGGCTCAGAATTAGTTAACAGAGTGAACTTGCAAGATGATGCTATTGTAATAGTTGATGATACAAGCATCACATATTCAATTGAGAATAATGAGCTTTTTAGAAATAATAATTCTTTAGGAGGACCTTTTACAGAGGTTAGTATTAGGAGAGTAAACAGATATAGATTTGGCTCGTTGTATGAAATATATGTTACAACTCAAGAATTGGACTTTGAAAGAGTCCCTGGACTGAATATGCGCCAATATATATTTGCGCCAAATGCAAAACCATAGGGGTAATGATAATGAAAAAAAACGGATATGTTATGGTGTGGGTAGTTGCTGTGCTAGCAGTAGTGGCTTTAGTTGTTTTAAGTTATGCGAATAATGTAAGCACTAATTATAAGATTATACAAAGTATATATAGAACTAACTCTGCTACTCACAAAGCTTATGGTGGAGTAGAATACATGAAATCATATATAAATAGTAATGAGTTGTATTTCATTGATATCTTAAATGACGAGCTTATTTCATCTCAAAATCTATATCCTAGTGGGGTTTTACAAAATGAAATATTACTCAACCAATATAACATAGAGAATATCGATATGACAAAAGAAAGCGAAACACAAGCATTTATTGATATTGAGGCATCACATGATGTAGCTAAGTCTAATATTCGTTTAAGAATATCTTATATTGATGATAAAATAGAAGTGTTGAGTGTTAAAGTAACTAATTAAGGAAAAGAGGTAACCGTATGAAACTGAACCAAGAGATAAAGCTACCAAATATATCTTTTGATTTTTTAAACAAGTTAAAGTTTAAAGGAAAAAGGATAAAGTTTCCAAAAGAATATATTGCTGTAGACCTTGGTTCATTCGCTCTTAAAGCCGTGGAGTTTAATCTAAAAGATAGAACTATAGAAAAAGTCTTTTATTATCCTTGGGATACTGCTTTAAAATCAACACAAATCATTGAAATCATAAAAAGCTCGAGTTTTATTAGTGAGTTAGGAAGTCTATTACTAAATAATGGATTCAGATCTAAGAATATTTTGGTTCAGGCTTCAAACTATAATCTAGTTATGAGACCTATGAGCTTGCCTCCTAATATTCCAGAATATGAAATAGGGCATGTTTTAAGGACATCACTTGAAGATGAAATTCCCTATACAATAGACGAGGTATATTATGACTTTGCTATAGAGGATAGAAGTAAAAAAGAGACATTAATAAATGTTTATGCTGCCCAGAAAGATTATATTGATGCTGTAATAGATATGTTCAATAAATTAAGATATGAGGTATATCAAATTGGTGTCCCCTCAAATCTAGTTTGGAACACAATTAAATACAACTATCTAGAAGATGATGATTTAGATGATAGTGATCTTTTTGTTAGCATAGACATTGGTTATAACACAACAATTATTACTATATTTAGTTCAGACAAAGTATTTTTATATAGAACTTTATCTTATGGAGGAGCACATTTTACTAGGGCAATTGAAAAGGACTATAACTTAAGTGAACTTCAAGCTGAACACTTTAAATGTCAAAAAGGAATTGAAAAAGTTAATGATAATGAAAATCTTCTTCAAATACAACAAGAAATTTTTAATCAAATATGGAGATCTATTCAATATGTTATTTCTAGGAATAGGATGTATATACTTAAAGGTATATATTTAAGTGGAGGAAGTGCAAACCTCAAGGGGTTTGACATGAAACTAAAGAGGTATTTGGAGATACAAAATATAAATATGTCACAATCTGTTAATATTAGAATAGTTGATCCATTCAAATATATTGATTTAGTAGATGGAATAGATGAATCTGAATTTAAGCATATTAGCTCTACTTTTACCAATGTTATTGGATTGGCTTTAGGAGGTACTGAAGATGAAAACTATTAATTTAGTACCTAGAAATAGAAAGCCAAAGAAGGATTTAAGATTATCGATAATTGCATTTACTTCTATATACATAATTTTATTAGGATATTTGCTTTATTCTATATATATAACTGACTTGAATTTAACCTTGCTAAACGCAGATATAGCAAATACAAGAAGTGAAATTACAAGACTACAACAGTATTCAGAGTTTAGAAATGACCTTGATAGAATAAAGTCTCAAGTAGAGAACATTCAAACTGATTACAAAAAAGGCAGATTAAAAGAGTCTCAGATAATGAGTATTATAGAATCAATAACTCCAGTTAGACTTGAGTATGATTCACTTGAGATTTTATCAACAGGTGAGGTCAATTTAAAAAATTGTGAAGCTCGTACATATGAAACAGTTGCAGAGCTTCTTAGAAATATAAAAGAAGCATCATTAATCGATAGAGTAGAAATATCATCTATCGTTATAGGGAAAACATATGAGGATCAAGAGATTTTATCATTATTCCCTGATAGAGGCGAACACTATGTAATAATAGGGAACATTACTACTGATGAGACATTCCAAGATGCATTTTGGTTTGATATTAAGTTCTATATAAACAATTTAAGTTAAGGGGGGTGCATTTATGGCATATATTAAGAAGTATGGATTACCATTATTATTGGTTATTGCTTTAATATCTATATTAGTGTATTTATACATTATGGTTTTAACACCCCTTAAAGAACAAGAGACATATCTTCTTAATGAAAAACAATCTTACGACATGGAATTAATTAACTTAAGGAGCATAATGAATCAACATGATAGATATCAAGCTGAAATGTTATCCTATAAGTCAATACTTGATAGATATAATGATTATGCTGATGAATATGGATCTTATGAAAGCATAATCCTATTTATTGAAGACATTGAAAGAAGAGCTGGTGTAGATTTACATCAAATAAGGTTGACAGAACAAAGCCTGAGTTTTGACATGGATGCAAGTTATCATGGTGCTAAAATATTCATTACTGCATTAGAAAATATTGAGTTCTTGTATACTGCTAACCGTATTTCCTTAAGTGCTATAAACGAAAGATTTGTTCCTAGAATAACAAGTGATTTAAGTAAGAACAGAAATTTGAGGGTGTCAATAGATGCCAACTTCCACTTAGATACAATTGAAGAAACAAAGAACTTAATAAGTGTGTTAATCAAGGAGATAGGTGTAAGAAATGCCTACGTATTAGAATAATGAGTAAAGGGTTTTCGTTCTTTGAGTTACTAATGGTACTAGCAATAATTGTTATCATAACTAGTCTAGTAAGTGTCAATGTGAGCAATATTTTTGGGTCAACTAATGTAAATGTTATTGCAAATGAAATAAGCGTTGATTTGTATTACGCCCAACAAAAGGCGATTGAAGAAAGTCGAAACTATACAGTAGATTTCACAGAAAATGGATATTCAGTATATCCTTCTTCAGATATCCTAAATCCTAGAATTACTAAAGATTTTTCTGATAAGAACATATCTTTTGGTGATGAAAATGGTGAGCTATCTCCTGTAGGTGAGAGTATTATTTATAATAGACATGGTGTGCCAATTGCTGGTAGTATTATGACTTTTGCAATTAAGAACTCTAGAAATACAACTCTGTATTTAGTTATTGCGCCAGTTACAGGTAAGATTGATAAACTAAATAGTATTACAGAATAGAAGGTATAAATATGAAAGTTAGAATTAAAGCACCTAAAAGTAAAATTTTTGGTGCTATAAATCTTGATGGGGACAAATCAATAACTCATAGATCTATTATTATAAGTTCTATAGCAAAAGGAAAATCAAAAGTCGCTAATTATTTAGATGGTGAAGATTGCAATAGAACAATAGAAATCATGAGAGATTTAGGCGTTGAAATAAACAAAAGTGAGAATGAGTTAGAAATAAACGGTTTAGGTTTAACTGGTTTAGTTGAGCCAGATAATGTGCTGTATGCTGGCAACTCTGGAACAACAATGAGGCTAACGGCAGGACTATTGTCTGGTCAACAATTTTTATCAGTAATCTCTGGAGACAAATCATTGAGTTCAAGACCAATGGATAGAATAATCGATCCTTTAAATAGTTGCGGTGCGAATATATTAGGAAAAAAAAATAATAAAAGAGCACCTATAGTTATTGCTCCAGGGAGTCTAAAACCATTTAATTACTCCTCAAAAATTGCAAGCGCACAAGTGAAGTCCGCAATGCTTTTTTCAGCTTTATATAATAAAGAAAGATCAGTTTATCAAGAAATATATCCTTCAAGAGATCATACTGAGAGAATGCTTAAGTTTTATGGTGCAGATATAGAATTATCCAATCAGAAAATTATAGTTTCAGGTAAGAATGAACTAATCGCACAAGAAATGGACATACCAGGAGACTTTTCAACAGCCGCATTCTTTATTGCTCTAGCAGCACTTATAGAAGATTCTGAGCTCTTGATAAATAATGTTAACCTAAATCCATATAGAATTGGATTTCTCAAAGCTTTGTCAAAGATGGGACTTAAATATGAGATTCTTAATAAACAGACTATAGCAGAAGAACCTGTGGCAGACATTAAGGTATATGGGTCTAAGTTAAGGTCTATAGTTGTAAAACCAGAAGAAATTCCTAGCATGATTGATGAAGTTCCATTATTAGCTTTAGTAGCAAGTAAGGCTAAAGGAAAAACTCGAATTGAAGGGGTACGAGAACTTATATATAAAGAATCAAATAGACTTAACGCTATTAATCAGCTACTTCATAAAATTGGCATTAAAAGTACAATTGACAGTAATTCAATTACAATAGAAGGCAATCAAGTGCAAAGAAGTATAGAAAAGGTAGATTTTGAACACTTTAATGATCATAGAATGGCAATGACTATAGCAATAATAGCTTGTATATATAACAAGGAAACAGTAATTGAAAATGCTGAAGTAGTGAACATATCTGCACCAAGTTTCTTTGATAATCTAGCAAAATTTGCAAAAGTTGAGGTAGTTTAGTATGAACGATATATTTGTTCTTTTTGGATACCCTTTAGAGAAAACATTGTCTCCTACTATTCATAATAGTTCACTTGCAAGCGGATTGTATTTTGCTCAGCCAATAAAAAAAGAGCATTTAGGATATGCGATACAATCAATAAAAGTGTTTGAATGGAAAGGAGCAAATGTTACTATTCCTCATAAACAAGAAGTAATGAAATATTTAGATATAATTGATAAGAAAGCTAAAGCTACAGGTGCTGTGAACACAATTAAAAATGAGAATGGCCAGTTAAGAGGATTTAATACTGATATTTATGGATTTCAAAACTCATTAAATAAGGAGTTAAATATAGAGAATGCGACTATTATAGGAGCAGGTGGTGCAGCTAGGGCAGTGATTGTTGCTCTTATTGAGCAAGGTTGTAACCATTTTAGTGTAATAAATCGGTCAGAAGATAAAGCAATGATAATGATTGATGATTTCAAATCGATTTATCCTCATATAAATTTCCAGTTGATACAAGATGATATGAAGAATCTGAATTTAGATATACTAGTTAACTGTACTCCTTTATATAACCCACATAGACTTTTTAGATTAGATATTTCAAAGTACCAGTATATATACGATTTAAAATACGATGAGGAAATTGACCTACTTAAAGCAGCCAGCATTAATGGAGTTCAGTATGTTCAAAATGGGCTAGAAATGCTAATTTTACAAGCTGCATATGCACAAGAGATATGGACAGGTGAATTTCCTAATTTAGATGTTATAAGAGAGTCTTTAAAATGAAAATATTTCTAATAGGCTTCATGAAAAGTGGGAAAAGTACTGTAACAGAGCTTATAAGTTGCAAATATAAAGTGAAGGCATATTATTTAGATGAATTATTTGTTCTTAAATATGGACCAATATACAGTTACTTTAATGATCATGGGGAAGACACCTTTAGACAAAAAGAATCAGAAATCTTAAGGGATATAGAATTTAATGAAAATTGCATTGTCTCAACTGGTGGCGGTATAGTTGAGAGAGAAGATAATATGTCATACATTAAAAGTCAAGGCAAGATAATATACTTATATAATAACCTTAGTACTCTTAAAAAAAGAGAAGACAATGAGTTAAGGCCGAACTGGAATGATAACACATTAGAAGCACTTTATAAGAGAAGGCATGTTTTATATCAAAAACTCGCTGATTATACAATTGATAATGTTGATCTGAATTTAACAGTGAAAAGGGTTGCTAAATATGGAAACTTTAATTTACACAAGTAATACAATAGATGCAATCAATGACCTATTGAAAAATGACTATCAAAAGATTCTTATTCTTTCTGATAAAAATCTATATGTCCTTTATGAAAAGGAAATAAATAGTATAAAATCTCACTTTGGGTCAAAAGCTATTGTTTACATAATTAGTCCAGGAGAAAACTCGAAGAGTATTGCAAATGTTATGGAAATTGTCAATTTCATGATTAGTAATGGATTTCAAAGGGATTCTTTAATAATTAATTATGGCGGAGGAGTAGTATCTGATTTAGGAGGATTTATATCAAGCAACTACCTGAGAGGAATAGATTATATTAATATTCCAACAAGTATTATTGGGCAAATAGATGCTGCTTTAGGTGGGAAAACCGCTATAAACACGTTTGGGATAAAGAATAATTTTGGATCATTTTATTCTCCATTAGCAGTAGTGCTAAATCCAAATTATATAAAAACGTTAAATCAATTAGAACTTGACAATGGGTATGGTGAGGTGTTTAAGTATCAAATACTTATGGGTGATAAAGAACTCATTTTTAAGGAATATAATGAAATTTTAGAAGCTTGTGTAAAGTATAAAACTTCTTTAGTCAAAAAAGATAAGAAAGACTTAGGTTTAAGACAATATTTGAATCTTGGACATACAATTGGCCATGGAATTGAAGCTAGTCAAAAGATTCCTCATGGGGTAGCAATAGCTTATGGAACTCTAGCAACTATAGATATAGCAAAGAGTCTAAGTTTAACTGATAATAATTTTATAAAGGAAGCTGCTAATATTTTTAATCAAATTGGAATTAATTACACAAATGAGATCAAAAATCTTAACAAGTCTGATGTAATAAACAAAATAAATCACGATAAGAAGATAAAACGTGGAAAAATAAATTGGATATTACCTATAAACTGGGGTAAAATTATACAAGAAAGCATTGATCAAGAAGTATGGGTTGAAAGTCTAGATAAGCTAATAAGAGGTGAGTTATTTGAATAGAGCTTTAATTATTAATGGACCAAATTTAAATAAGCTAGGTATTAGAGAAAAAGGACAATATGGCAAGCTTTCTTTAGAAGAACTTAATGAAAAGATTATGCTCCATGCAAAGAGTAGGAATCTTAAGCTTGATTTTTTTCAAAGCAACCATGAGGGTGAAATTATTGATAAGCTTCATGAGTCCTATGAGTCAGTTGATTTTATAATTATAAATGCAGCTGCTTATACACATTATAGTTACGCGATAAGAGATGCAATTAAAGCTATAAACTCATATGTAATTGAAGTTCACATAACAAATGTTTATCAAAGAGAAGAGTTTAGACATAAATCAGTTATAAGTGATGTTTGCAGTGGTACTATTACTGGTTTTGGATATAATAGCTATTTACTAGCTGTTGATGCAGGTTTATTTTATTTAGAAGATGGGAAAGGAGAGTGCGCATTGTAAACTGCGTACAACATAATAATGATCAAAGAACGTATTGAGAAACTATTAGACGCAATGCAAAAGAATAATACGAATGCTTTATTTATTAACAAGCCTGAAGATAGGTATTATTTAAGTGGTTTTAGCGGGTCAAATGCATTCTTGCTATATACTAGTGAGAATACTTACTTAATAACAGACTTTAGGTACATTGAGCAAGCTAAGGATGAATCACCAGATTATCAAGTAGTAAGATACAATAGAGATGACTTATATGAGATAATTAATGACCTTTTGGCTAAAGAAAGTATTAATCAACTTACTTTTGATTCAAGTGCTATTACATATGAAATGTTTCAGGAGATGAGCGAAAAACTTAAAGTTACTCTTAAGAGTGAAAAAAGTCTTGTAAAAGATATCAGAAGCATAAAAGACGAAGAAGAAATCGCAACTATAAAGAAAGCTCAATCTATTTCTGAAAAAGCATTTGAACAGTTGTTATCAATCATAAAACCAGGAATTACTGAGAGAGAACTATCAGTAGAACTTGAATATAATATGCTTAAACTAGGTGCATCAAAACTAGCATTTCCTAGTATAGTTGCTTCAGGTGTGAGGTCAGCACTTCCACATGGAAGAGCAACAGATAAAGTTGTCGAGCATGGTGATTTTATAACATTTGATTTTGGTGCATACTACAATGGATACTGTAGTGATATGACAAGGACTATTGTCGTAGCAGAGTGTAGCAATAAGCAAAAAGAAGTGTACAATACTGTGCTAAAAGCTCAATTAGAAGCATTAGCAGCTATAAAAGTTGGTGTTAATGGTAAAGACTTAGATAATGTGGCAAGAGAAGTTATAACAAAAGCAGGATATGGTGAATATTTTGGTCATGGATTAGGACATGGTGTAGGTAAAGTAGTTCATGAAGCACCTTCTGCAAGCCCATTGTCAAAAGATATTTTACAAGAAAATCAATTATTAACTATTGAACCAGGTATTTATATCCCAAATTGGGGTGGAGTTAGGATTGAAGATTTAGTAGTAATTAAAGAAGATGGTCATATCAATTTAAACAAATTTACAAAAGATTTATTAGTTATTTAGGAGGATATTATATGATTTCAACAAGTGATTTTAGAACTGGTTTAACAATTGAACTAGACGGAGATGCCTATCAGGTAGTTGAGTTTCAACATGTTAAACCTGGAAAAGGTGCTGCATTTGTAAGAGCAAAGATCAAAAACGTAAAAACGGGTCAGGTGTTGGAAAGAACATTTAGAGCTGGCGAAAAAATGCCTCAAGCAAGAATTGAAAGAAAAATGATGGAATTCCTTTATGATGATGGTACATTCTATAATTTTATGGATAGTTCAACTTATGAACAAACAGCAATTCCTAAAGAAGTAGTAGAAGAGATTCTTCCATTTCTAAAAGAAAACATGGAAGTTCAAATTAGTTACTTTGGAACAGAAGTAGTAAATGTAGAGTTGCCAAATACAGTAGAATTAGAAGTTACTGAAACTGCCCCAGATGCTCGTGGAGACACTGCGAGTGGTGGTGGCAAGCCAGCAACTCTTGAAACTGGAGCAGTAATAACAGTTCCATTTTTCATAAAAACAGGCGATGTTGTTAAAGTAAACACAAGCACTGGCGAATACCTAACTAGGGTATAAATATGGATAAAGGTCTTGTTTTAGTTTACACAGGAAATGGAAAAGGAAAAACTACAGCTTCAATAGGCCTTGGTGTTAGGGCAGTAGGACATGGTAAAAAAGTTGCTATGATACAGTTTATGAAAGGTCAAAATAACACAGGAGAATTGATATCTCTTAAAAAACTTGAAAACTTCACAATATTGCAAGCAGGAAGAGAAGAGTTCATAGTAGGCGAAGCTGATCCTATGGATGTAGAAGCTGCTTTAGCTGGGTTCGAAAAAGCTAAAGAAGTAATTAATGAAGTTGATATACTGATTCTTGATGAGATAAATATGGCAATGGATTTTGGATTAGTTGAGATAGAAGAAGTAGAGAATTTAATTAGAAATAAACCTAAGAAGGTTGACCTTATTTTGACTGGAAGAAACTTTCCTGAAGAATTAGCTGACTTAGTAGACATGATAAGTGAAGTAAAAGAGATTAAGCATCATTACAATAATGGAATAATGGCGAAAAAAGGCATAGAATATTAAGGAGATGCAAGAATGGTTAAACAGAATATATTAGATAAACTAATGGACTTGCAAAAGATAAGTGCTATCTCAGGACAAGAACAACCAATGGTTAGAAAGCTAATGGAAGTTTTACCAGATTTAGTTGATGAGGTTAGCTTTGATACATTTGGCAATGTTATAGCATTAAAAAAGGGAAGCGGAAAAGGGCCATCTCTAATGATAGCAGCTCATACAGACGAAATAGGTTTAATAGTTAAGAGTATAGGCAAAGATGGGTTCATCAGATTCAACAAAATAGGTGGAATGATTGATGCCTTGCTCGTAGGAAGAAAAGTTAGTGTTAATGGTCATTTAGGTATTGTTGGAGTTAAAGCTGGTCATATTCAAAGCCCAGAAGAGCGAAATACAATAATGAATTATACTAAGATGTATATAGACGTTGGTGCAAAAAGTAAAGAAGAAGTATTAGACATGGGTATTAATGTAGGTGACCCAATAACATATATGAGTGAGATAGATTTCTTCCATAATAAAGATCTTTTAAGTGGTAAAGCATTAGATAATAGACTTGGATGCGCAATCCTATGGCAGCTTTTAGAAGATATTAAAGATGATGAAATAGCAGGAGACTTCTATGCTGTATTTACAAGTCAAGAAGAAGTTGGGTTAAGAGGAGCACAAGTTTCAACATTTGCGATTAACCCAGATTATGCAATTGCTCTTGACACAGTACCTGCTGGAGATACGCCAGAAATTGACACAGAAGTAGAATTGAATATATACTTAGGAAAAGGCCCAGTTATTCCATTGACAAGTGGCGGTGGAGTAAGAGGTAACCTTTTACATCCTGGAATGAAGAAATTATTAATAGAAACAGCACAAAAACATGAAATACCAGTTCAGCCTGCTTTATTTTTGGGAGGAACATCAGATATCTCTACAATGCATTTAGTAAGAGGCGGTATATTAACTGGTGCTGTAACAATTCCAAGAAGATATTCACACTCACCAGTTGAGATGATGGATATTAATGACTCTGTAAATAGTTATCTTTTATTAAAAGCAATAATAGGAGAAATGTCAGAGCATAATAATATTAGTTTTTTAGACTAATAGAGGAGGCAGAAGATGAAAACTGATAGTAATATAGGTAATGTTAGAATTGCTGATGATGTTGTAGGTGTAATTGCTAGAATTGCTGCAGATGAAATTGAGGGCATTGCTGGTACTTCAACTAGTTTTACAAGTGGATTTAAAGATATGGTAATTGGCAAGTCTACTAGTAAAGGAATAAAAGCACAGATTAATGAAAATGATGTGACAATAGAGGCACATATAAGAGTTAGATATGGTTCAAATATACCTGAAATCGCTAATAAAGTTCAAAAGAATATTAAGCAATCAATTGAAAACATGACAGGACTTAATGTAGTCGCAGTAAATGTTTTAGTTCAAGGTATTTCATTTAATACAGATAAGGAAAACACAGAACAGTAAAAGTAATCCCTTGCTTTGCAGGGGATTTTCTGTGAAATAAAATTGAGGTGACAGTATGAGTAGACGCAAGTCAAGACAAGCTATTCTAAAACTATTGTATTCATGGGATTTAGGTTCTTCAAATACCAAAAATTCAGCTGATAAGATTATTGAGTATATGAGTTTAAATGAAGAAGAGATTTCTTATATGGTAGAAATCTTTGATAGAGTTATAAACAATTTAGAGAAGTATGATCAAGCTATTGAAAAAAACTTAAAATTATGGAAGTTGCAAAGATTAGCTGCTTTAGAAAGAAACATTTTAAGAATAGCAGTAGCTGAACTTGACGATCTTAATGTAATCCCAAAACAAATTGTTATTAACGAGGCTGTTGAACTTGCTAAACTCTATTGTGATGACAAAGCATACAAACTAATTAATGGCGTTTTAGCTAATATAGATTTGAGCGATGCGTGATGATTTTAGGAATAGATACAAGTGCATATGTTACCTCAATAGCTTTAGCATCAGGTATAAATGTTTATTTTGATGAGAGAATTCCTCTTAATGTAGAGTTTGGAAAAAGAGGCCTAAGACAATCTGAAGCAGTTTTCCAGCATGTTAAGAATATGAACTCTCTATCAAGGAAGTTAAAATGTTTTAACATTAAAGGAGTTGGGGTATCAACAAAGCCCCGTGACCTTGAAGATTCATATATGCCCGTTTTTAATGTAGGTGAGTCATTTGCTAACACTATTGCAAATATTTTAAAAGTTCCTTTAATTGAGCTATCACATCAAGAAGGACACGTTTATTCTGGAATATGGTCTAAAAAAGTTAAAATAAGTGACATTCTTGTAATCCATATTAGTGGCGGGACTAGTGATGTCTTGCAAGTTAAGAATAGTCCTTTTGAATTAGATATTAAACAACTTGGTTCAGGCGGAGATCTATATGCAGGTCAATTTGTAGATAGGGTTGGGGTAGCTTTAGGGCTTTCATTCCCTGCTGGAAATGAACTTGAATCTATTGCTAAAAGAATCAATAAAACAGAAATGAGAATTCCTTCTTCAGTTAATAACTATGAGATGAGCTTTTCTGGTCCAGAGTCTGCAGCACAACGCTTCATTAAAAAAGATGCTCAACCCGAAGATCTAGCCAGAAGTGTTTTTATTTGTATAGCAAGGTCATTAGAGAAAGTTATTAGACATGCATACAGTGAAAAAGAATACCAAGGAGTTATGTTAGTTGGAGGGGTAGCAAGAAATAGCATTATAATGAATGAACTTAAAACTAGGGTTCCATATAATATTATTTTTTGTGATAGAAGATATAGTGGTGATAATGCAGTAGGAATAGCATTACTAGCACAAAACAAAATACAAAATTTATAGGAGGAGTACTGATGACAACAATAATTGATGGTAAAAAGGTAGCTAAACAAATAGAGACCGAATTGATTGAGGAAGTATCTAAGTTAGAGAAACTAGGAGTAACTCCTGGGTTAGCTGTAATTTTAGTTGGGGATAATCCTGCTTCTAAAACATATGTTAGATCAAAAGAAAGAGCATGCAAAAGAATTGGAATAAATTCAAAGAAAATCACATATGAAACAACTATTACGCAAGAAGAACTATTAAATGCTATAAATGAATTAAATAATGATGATGGCATTCATGGAATATTAGTTCAATTACCACTACCTGATCATATTGATAGTGATGCTATAATTAATGCTATTAATCCAAAAAAGGATGTTGATGGATTTCATCCAATAAACTTAGGTAAAATGTTCTTAAATGAAGAGAATAGCTATTGGTCATGCACACCATATGGTATTTTAGAGCTTTTAGATAGATATGAAATTGATGTAGAAGGAATGGATGCTGTTATTGTAGGTGCTAGTAATATTGTAGGTAAACCAATGGCTACAATGCTGTTAAATCGTGAAGCTACAACAACAGTATGTCACATCAAGACTAAAGATTTAGCTTATCACACAAAAAATGCAGACCTTCTTGTAGTAGCAGTAGGAGTACCACATTTGATTAAAGAAGATATGGTAAAAGAAGGTGTGGTTGTTATTGATGTAGGTATCAATAGATTAGAAGATGGTAGCCTAGTAGGTGACGTTGACTATGATGCAGTATCTAAAAAAGCTTCTGCAATAACACCAGTACCTGGTGGAGTAGGCCCAATGACTATTACTATGTTGATGAAAAACACAATTAAATCAGCATATAACCATGCAAACAAATAAACAAGTATTATCAGTAAGTGAGGTCAATCGATTATTATTTAATAAAATTGAAAATGACCTCACTTTTCAACTTATGTTGGTAGTTGGAGAGATAGTTAATTACAAAGAGCACTCTTCTGGGCATAGATACTTTATTTTAAAAGATGAAGAGTCTAGATTGAAATGTGTAATGTTTAGAGGCCAAGCAAGTTACTTAACATTTAGACCAAAAAATGGGCAGAAAGTATTAGCACAAGGAAGACTGTCTATTTATGAAAAATACGGCGAATATCAATTATATATCGATAGTTTACATCCTATAGGTGCAGGAGATTTTAAACAAAAATATATTGAACTAAAAAACAAACTGTCTAGCCAAGGATATTTTGAAGACAAACATAAAAAGGAACTTCCTAAATTTCCTAAGTCTATTGGTGTTATAACATCATCTACTGGCGCTGTGATTCATGATATAATAAGAACCGTAAAAGAAAGATACCCTGTTTGTGAACTACTTTTAGTGCCTGTTAATGTACAAGGAGCCAAAGCCTTAGGAGAAATCATACAAGCTTTTGATATTCTTCATAATCAAAACGTTGATGTTGTTATTTTAGGTCGAGGCGGGGGTTCTGAAGAAGAACTTTGGGTATTTAATGAAGAGTTGCTTGTTAAGAAGATTTTTGATTATCAGATTCCTGTTGTTACAGCTATAGGCCACGAGATAGATATTACATTATCTGATTTAGTAGCTGATAAATCAGCAGCCACACCTACTGCAGCGGCAGTTATGGTAGTCCCAAACATAGAGGAAACTATAAGAGATATAGATTATTTGCAAGCCAGTATGCAAGGCATTGTAAATGATAAAATTAAAAACTTGTATGAAAAACTTGGTTTACAATCAAGGATGCTTAAATTATATGAGCCAAAAACATATTTACAAAGACTAAATAGCTTAATTGTCAATGCAGAATCGCTTCAAAAGAGGATAATGCAGTCAAAAATTAATGAATACAAATCACAACTAGATAGAATTACAATTAAAATAAATGAGAGTTATTATGAGAAAGCAAACTATCCAAAGGTATATGACTTGAATTTAAACAGGGAAATAAATACAATAGAAGATATTGTAGAAGGTAGCCAGTATAATGTATTTTTTAAAGATGGAAAAGTTTTAGTTAAAACAATAAGTAAAGAGGCTCTAAATTATGGAAAAATTAACAATTGAACAAGCACTAGAAAGACTTAATGAGATTACAGAAGAACTGGAAAGCAATGACAGAGAGCTTATGGATATTATTAAACTTTATGAAGAAGGAACAGTTTTAATAAGTAAATCACGTGATATTTTAGAAAAAGCAGAGCTCAAAGTTAATCAGTTAAGCAATAATAAAAAGACAGAATTTTTGGATAAAGAGAATGAACTGCATTAAAAGAGTATTAAAAGATTATCAAAGTGTAATAAACAAAGGCATTGATTACTATCTGCCTACACAGGAAAAGCTTCCACCCTTAATACATGATTCTATGCGGTATAGTGCACTAAGCGATGGAAAAAGAATACGTCCTATTTTATTACTTGAAACTTGTAAAATGCTAAGTGGATCTTTTGAACAAGCATTACCAACGGCTGTTGCTGTTGAGATGGCACACTGCTTTACATTAATACATGATGACTTGCCAAGTATTGACAATGATGATTTAAGAAGAGGAATGCCAACAAATCATAAATTATATGGTGAAGCAATAGCATTATTAGCTGGAGATGCTTTAATTATTGATGCTTTCAGAATAATATCTAAGTATCAAGAACCAAAAGATTTGGTTCACAAGGTTATAATGATATTATCGGAATCTCTTTCCTCAAAGGGAGTTATTGGTGGGCAAGTAGCTGATATTCTAGCAGAAAAAGAAACACTTGAACACAATCTTGAACTATTGAAATACATTCATACAAATAAAACAGCTAAACTCATACAAGCATCTATAGCTTTAGGAGCTATAATTGGGGGAGCAAGTGACAAAGAAACTGACAAATTAAGCAAAGCTGGCTTATATTTAGGACTAGCTTTTCAGATAAAAGATGATATACTCGATATAGAAGGCGACGTAGTTACCCTAGGTAAAAATATTGGCAGAGATCAATTATTAGGAAAGTTAACTTATCCAAAAATTATAGGTCTTGAACAATCAAAAGAAGAATTAGAAATTTTAAGAAAAATGGCTTTTGACCAAGTTAGTGATTTTGTCAAGTCAAACAATCTTAAGCTAATTTTTGAGTTTTTGATAAATAGAAACTATTGAAAGAAGTGTGTTAATGATGCAATACTTACCAAATATTAGTTCACCAAAAGATATAAAATCATTATCTTTAAATGAATTAAATATCCTGGCTAAGGAAATAAGAGAAACAATTATAGATACAGTGGCTGAAAATGGAGGTCACTTAGCTCCTAACTTAGGTGTTGTAGAGCTGACAATTGCTTTACACAAAGTTTTAAAATCTCCTGAAGATAAAATCATTTGGGATGTCAGCCACCAATCATACGCCCATAAACTTTTAACAGGGCGTTATGATAGTTTTAAAACAATAAGAAAATATAATGGGATAAGTGGTTATACTAATATTAATGAAAGCGAACATGATGCCTTTGGCGCTGGTCATAGCAGTACATCCTTGTCAGCAGCTTTAGGTATGGCTGTTAAAAGAGATTTAAGCGGAGAAAACCATAGAGTTGTGGCAGTAATAGGGGATGGAGCTTTAACTGGTGGAATGGCCTGGGAAGCACTAAATCATATAGGCCACATTAGAAAGAAAATGACAGTAGTTATCAATGATAACCAAATGTCAATTGCTCCTAATGTAGGTGCTATGTCGCACTATCTAAATCACTTAAGAACTGACCCTGGATATAGCAAAGTAAAAGAAAATGTTAGTAAATTACTTGAGAACATTCCTCTCTTAGGCTCTGGGTTAAAGTCTTTAGCTGAGAAAATGAAGAATAGTTTAAAGTATTTGGTAGTAAAGGGTTTAATATTTGAAGAACTAGGTTTTACATATATTGGTCCAATTGATGGTCATGATATTGCTGCAGTTGAAACTGCACTAGAGCAATCAAACAATATTAGCAAACCTGTGATAATTCACTGTTTAACAAAAAAAGGATACGGATATCAGCCAGCAAGTAAATCTCCAGACGTATATCATGGAATATCGCCTTTTGAAATAGAAACAGGTAAAGTTAAAAGCATTAAACCTGTAAGTTTTAGTAAAACATTTGGAGAGAGAATTGTTGAGTTAGCAAGAGAAGATGAGAAAATTATTGCGATAACTGCAGCTATGGAATCTGGAGTAGGGTTGTCAGAGTTTGCAAAGCAGTTTAAAGATAAGTTTTTTGATGTTGGAATATCAGAACAACACGCAACAACACTAGCAGCAGGGATGGCTGCAGCAGGGCTTAAGCCTGTATTTGCTGTTTATTCAACCTTTTTACAACGAGCATATGATCAAGTCTTGCATGATATAGCATTGCAAGAATTACCAGTTGTTTTAGCAATAGACAGAGCTGGTTTAGTTGGTGATGATGGAGCTACACACCATGGTGTTTTTGATTTATCATATTTAAGAAATATCCCAAATATGACTATATTAGCACCAAGTAATGGAGATGAGCTGAAGCAAATGTTATCGTTTGCATTTAACCTTGGAAAGCCATGCGCTATTAGATATCCTAGAGGACGAGCTGATATTCTTAAGAAAAAGCAAGTAAATGAGATTAAGCTAGGAAAAGCAGATATAATAAATGAAGGATCGACAGTGCTTATATGGGCAATTGGTAGAATGGTTTCAAAGGCTAAAGATGTAGCTATAAAGTTAGAGAAAATGAACATAAATCCCACTATAGTAGATTCACGGTTTTTAAAACCTTTTGATGAGAAGCTTTTCTTAGAATTAGCAAGAACACACAGCGTTGTGATTTCAATTGAAGATAATGTTACAGTCGGAGGAATGGGAGACTTAATATCTGACTTGATTGTCAAGCATGCTATTGACGTTGACTATGTTAAACTAGGTATTCCTGACAAATTTATAACGCATGGTTCAATTTCAGAACTTGATAAAAGTATTGGATTAGATACTGATTCAATTGTTATAGAGATCACCAGAAGAATGAACAAATTGCGTCTAGTAGGTGAAGAAAATACGCTTAGACAAATTATTAATAAGTAAAGGACTTGCCAAATCTAGAGCCAAGGCTCAGTTTTATATTAAGTCAGGTGTAGTGAAAGTCGATGGGAAAATTGAAGTAAAAAAAAGTGCTGATTACCCTGAAAGCAGTGTAATTGAAATTACAGAGAATCCGTGCCCTTATGTGAGTGTAGGAGGGTTGAAGCTAGAAAAAGCTTTACTTGAATTTAAAATACTTTTAAGAGATAAAATTGTTTTAGATTTAGGAGCTTCAACAGGCGGGTTTACTGATTGTGCCTTGAAAAATGGGGTAAGTCAGGTATATTCTTTAGATGTAGGCACAAATCAATTACATGAGTCTTTAAGGCAGAACCCCAAAGTGAAATCAATTGAAAAATTTAATTTAAGAGATATAAATGAAAGCACATTTAAGGATAAATTTGATTTTGTTATTACGGATGTTTCATTTATTTCACTTAAGTATGTATTTGAAATTTTAGAATTTGTTTTAAAAAAAGATGGAGCTTTAATAGCACTTATAAAGCCACAATTCGAAGTAGGCCCTGAGAATATCACAAAAGGTGTGGTGAAAAGTCGAAATCTGCATGTTTTTGCAATTAATAGAGTAATTGAATATGCAAATAATAATGAGTTCTTCTTAAATGAACTAACCTGGTCGCCCATTTCTGGTAGTACAGGTAACAAAGAATACTTGGGTTTATTTAGAAGAAGCAAATGTAATAAAATTAGTCAGAATATGATAAAATCAATAGTAGACGAAGCTTGGAATACACTGTAATGGAGATGATTTTATGCTTTTAACTAGTAAAGATATAGCGATTATAGCTCTTTTAGCTTTATTTGCTATACTCTTTTTTATTATAAAGATAATTATTCAAAAAGATGTAGTAAAAAGCAAAGACATGCCTGGAGGAAAACTTGGGAAAATTATTCAGCAACTAGAAGAGGAAGGATTTTCCTATATATCAACGATAAATGAACTCAGTTATTCAATGAATGTGGATGATAAAGATTATGGGGTGTCTATTGGAAAAAATGTAGCACTTCTTAAAAAAGGCATAAAAAAGTATGTATTAAGAATAAGATCATCTAAAACTACAGGTAAAAGCATTACTAGCACTCTTATTAGATATCCCTTAGTAGAACTAAGTTACTATGGTTATAATAATATTATTTTTTATGATTATGATAGAAGCAAATATAGAATCGTTAAAATGAACAACTTAAAAGTTAGATCATATCAGACTGTTTGCGCAATATTAACAATACTTATACTTGTTTTACTATATTATTTAATTAGGTGATTATCTTGAAAAAAATTGTATTACTAAAAAATGATACTAAACCAATTGCACAAATCATTTTTGAAAAACTAAAAGATCAATTAAGTAAAAGAGATATAGAAATAATAATTGACAGAGATATCATAAACACAAAAAATATTGATTTATTGATAATACTTGGAGGAGATGGAACACTTCTTTATCATGCTAGGCAAAGAAAGTGGAGAAATATCCCTGTTCTTGGAATTAACTGTGGCAATTTAGGTTTTTTGAGTGAAGTTGAGACTGAAGACTTGGATGATGCTATTGGAAAAATAGTTTCAAACGATTTCGTAATTGAAGAAAGAATGCTTTTGGATGTTACAGTTATGAGAGATAATAAGATTGTTTATGAGACACAAGCAATCAATGAAAGCGTTTTAAGTAAAGGTGCTTTGTCAAGAATGGCCCATATCGAAGTAATTGTAGATGATAAATGGGTCGACACATATCCTGCTGATGGGGTTATACTATCAACTCCTACAGGCTCAACTGCATATTCTTTATCTGCTGGAGGACCTCTTGTCTCTCCAGAAATGAGCTTACTTATCATCACTCCTATAGCTGCACATGCATTGTATGCAAGACCAATTATAATTTCAGCGAATTCACATGTAAAAATGCAAATAGATAGAGAGGGAGACTGTTACCTAACAGTCGATGGACAAGATAATCTTAAGGTAATTCATAAAGATATTGTTTTGGTAAAAAAATCTCAAGAAACATTAAAACTCATTAGAATAAAAGATCTTGATTTCTATAAACTTATGCGTCAAAAACTTAGAAGAACAGAAGTAAGGAGAGATTAATTTTGCTAGTCAATATTTCTTTGAGAAACTTTGCATTAATAGACAGTTTAGAGTTAGAACTATTTGATAATTTCAATACATTGACCGGTGAAACCGGAGCTGGTAAGTCAATTCTTATTGATGCGGTTGGTTTATGTATTGGAGGAAGAGCTAGTACTACATATATTAGGTCTGGAGCTGATAAATGTAGTGTCCTAGCTACTTTTTATGTAAAAGACAATGAAGAAGTTGAAAAAATTCTAACTAACTATGGATTAGTATATGAGGATAATTTGATTATCGAGCGTGAAATTGCTAGAAATGGAAGAAATACCAATAGAGTAAATGGATCAATAACTACATTAAAAGTCCTAAGTGAGTTAGGTGAACATTTGATTAATATTTATGGTCAACATGAACACACAATGCTCCTTAAAGATGACTATCAATTAGAATTAGTAGACTCTTGGGGCAGCAAACGAATTAATCCAATTAAACATGAAATAACAGAAATAATAAAAAATATAAGAAAAGTTGAGAAAGAGTTAGATGAGATTGGGATTGATAAATCTTTAATTGCTAGAGAGCTTGATATACTTGAGTTTCAAATAAATGAAATACAATCATCTAATTTATATCATGGAGAGTTAGAAGAACTTGAAAATGAGAGTAAGTTTCTAAAAAATGCTGAAAGAATTTTCTCTGTTCTAATGGAAGTCGATAAACTTTTTAATGATGAGCTATCTCCAATTGCTCTTTATGATAAAATTGGAGATTGCTCTAAACAACTGGAGAATATTATAAGGTTTGATAATGAAATAGAACCTTTAGCAAAAATGGCAAATTCAATATATTATGACTTGCAAGAGTTAGAAAATTTGACTGAGGATTATAGATTAAAGTTTGATTTTGACCCTAATAGACTAATAGCTGTAGAAGATAGACTCAACATAATTCACAGATTAAGAAAAAAATACGGGGACTCTGTAGAAGATATAATAGAATTTTTAGAAAAAGCCAAACAAAGAGCTGATTTATTAACTAATAGTGAAGAGTTAAGAAAAAGTCTGAACAAGCAGCTTATAGAATACAAAGAAGATTATCTTAATAAGGCAATGGAGCTGTCAAAAGCAAGACAAGAATCAGCAGATGAGTTCACTAACCTAATTGAAAAGGGAATCAAAGATCTTGGTATGGAACATTCGAGATTGAAATGTGTCTTAGAGTTTGATAAGAGCAAAGTTAGTTTAAATGGAAGTAATCAGATTAAGTTTTTATTTTCAGCTAATAAGGGAGAGCCACTTGAAAATTTAGCTGAAGTAATATCCGGCGGAGAGTTATCTAGATTAATGCTTGAAATTAAGACAAGATTTACAGCATTAAAAGATACAAATGCAATTATATTTGATGAAATAGATGTTGGTATTGGAGGTAAAGTCGCTAGTGCTGTTGCAAGAAAAATTGCATCTTTAAGTAATGACAGACAAGTATTATGTGTTACACATCTACCTGTGATAGCAGCCAAAGCACAGCACCATTATGTTGTTGAGAAAAGAATAGTAGAAGATAGGACTATTACAAAAGTGCTAAAAGTAGAAAATGAAAAAAGAGTAGAAGAAGTTATGCGTATGATTGGTGCTGAAGATGACATAACAAGACAACAAGCACAAAGATTGTTAGATTTATAATACATAATTATACGACATATGTAATAAATATCTAAAATCAATAATTACTTTTACTTTTAATGTTTTTCTATTAGAATAAAAAAGGATATTAACGGAAAGAAAGGAGTGTGTTGTTTGCTTATATTAGCTATAAACCCTGGATCAACCTCTACTAAGGTAGCTCTATACTCAAATGATGAACTAGTGGAAAGTGAGACCATAGACCATCCTATTGAGGTAATCAAGGAATATAAGGAATTAATTGATCAATTGCCATACAGATTAGAGCTTGTAGAGCAATTCATTAAAGACATGAACATAAGTGAATCATTGTCAGCTGTTGTTGGTAGGGGAGGTATGCTCAAATCTTTACCAAGTGGCACATATGAAGTTAATGATAAAATGCAAAACCATTTAGAAGTAGGCATATCAGGTATTCACGCTTCAAATTTAGGTGGTTTAATTGCTAAGAGAATTGCTGAAAAGCATAATTGTAAAGCTATGGTAGTAGATCCTGTTGCAGTAGATGAGATGCAAGAAGAGGCTAGAATATCTGGACTGCCGCAGATTGAAAGAAAGAGCATGTCACATGCACTAAACATTAAAGCAGTATGCCATAGATATGCTAATGAACAAGTAGTTGATTTAAAAAATCTAAAACTTATAATTGCACATTTAGGTGGAGGTATTTCTATAGCGCCTATTTTGGATGGAAGAATTATAGATGTAAATAATGCAAATGAAATGGGACCTTTTTCACCTGAAAGAGCAGGCACAGTCCCTTCTGGAGACTTAGTAAAGCTATGCTTTAGTAGAAAATATAAGTCTGCTAAAGAAGTCAAAAATTTATTAAACAGAGAATCTGGACTAGTTGGTTACTTAGGCACTAATGATTTAAGAGTAGTAGAAAAGAAAATTGAAAATGGTGATGAGAAAGCAAAGCTAATATGGGAAGCCATGTGTTACCAGATAGTAAAAGAAATAGGAGCTATGGCTGCAGTACTAAATGGTAAAGTGGATGCCATTTTATTAACTGGTGGTTTAGCTTACTCTCAAAAGTTAGTAGAATATATAAGAGAAAAGACTGCTTTCATTGCAAAAACAGTTGTTTTTGCTGGGGAAGATGAGTTAAGAGCTTTAGCTGAAGGAGCATATAGAGTTTTGATTGGCAGAGAACAACTAAAAGAGTACATATATTAGGAGGTTTAATATGATAAGAAACTTTGATGATTTAAGAAAAGCAGCAATTGAATGTGAGCAAAAGGTTATTGCTGTAGCAGCAGCTGCTGATGTAGAAGTCTTAGAGGCTGTAAAAGAATCTTTGGAATTAGGAATCGCGGATTTTATTCTTATTGGTGATAAAGAAAAGATTGTAGAGATATGCAAAGATATAAGCTTGAATGTAGAAAAACTTACTATCATTGATGAAAGAAATGATGCATTAGCTTCTGAAATAGCTGTAAAAGAAGTTAGTAATGGGAATGCTCATTTATTGATGAAAGGGTTAGTAAGTACATCTGTTATCTTAAGAGCAGTACTTAATAAAGAATATGGACTAAGAACTGGCAAATTATTAAGCCATATAGCAATATTAGAAGCAAAGAAATATGATAGATTAATTCTAATGACTGATGGTGGTATGAACATTAGCCCAGACCTTGAGCAAAAAGTTAAACTCATTGAAAATTCTGTAGAAGTAGCAAATAAGGTACTTAATATTGATATGCCTAAAGTTGCTCCTTTATGTGCAGTTGAAAAAGTTAATCCAAGTATGCAAGCTACAGTTGATGCAGCAACTCTAACAGTGATGAATCAAAGAGGTCAAATCAAGAACTGTATAATTGATGGTCCTTTGAATCTAAACGGTGCCGCTTCAAAAAAAGCCGCTGAAACGATTGGGTTAGATAGTCCAGTAGCAGGAGATGCAGATATTTACCTAGTACCATATATCGAAGTTGGAAATGTGATGTATAAGAGTATGGTATATTTTGCAGATGCTCGTTGTGCTGGAATTATAGCTGGAGCAAGAGTACCAATAGTTTTAACATCTAGAGCAGACTCACATGATGCAAAGGTTAACTCTATTGCATCAGCTGTATTGATGGCCTAGGGGATATAGGATGTTTGTACTAGCTATAAATCCTGGCTCTACATCAACAAAATTTAGTGTGTTTAATGACAAAGAATTGGTTTTTGAGAATGTTATAAGACACAGTAATGAAGAATTGTCTAAATATAACAATATTATTGAGCAAAATGAGTTTAGATACTTATTAATTAGAGAAGAAATAATAAAAAAAGGTATTAATCTAGAGCAACTATCAGCAATCGTGGGTCGTGGAGGATTATTACACCCATTAGAAGGCGGTACTTATCTCGTTAATGAAGATATGTTACAAGACCTAAGAGAAGGAAAGTATGGAGAACATGCATCAAATCTGGGAGCATTAATTGCTGATAGATTTGCTCAAGAACTTAAAATCCCTGCATATATAGTAGATCCAGTAGTTGTTGATGAAATGAATGACGTGTCAAGAATAAGCGGAAACCCGCTTTTTGAAAGAGTAAGTATCTTGCATGCATTGAACCAAAAGGCTGTCGCTAGGCTAGCTGCTGAAAAAATTGAGAAAAAATATAATGAATCAAATATGATAGTAGTACACTTAGGCGGAGGGATCTCAGTTGGTCTTCATGTAAAAGGTAAAGTAGTTGATGTTAATAATGCTCTTGATGGCGAAGGACCTTTCACGCCTGAAAGAAGTGGAAGTTTACCTGCTGGTGCACTCGCTGCTTTGTGTTTCTCTGGTGAATATACCTTAGATCAAGTTAAGAAATTAATTAAAGGTCAAGGTGGTTTAGTAGCTTACTTAGGTACCAATGATGGAAGAGAAATAGTAAGTATGATAGAAAATGGGGATACTAATGCATACCTTATATATAAAGCTATGGCATATCAAATAGGCAAAGAGATTGGAAGTTTAGCAGCTGCTAATGGCGGGAATATTGATGCGATTGTTATTTCAGGTGGACTAGCATATGATAAAGATTATCTAATGCCTTGGATATCTGAAATGGTATCTTTCATTGCACCGATAATCATTTATCCAGGTGAAAAAGAAATGCAAGCATTAAATGAAGGTGCTATTAGAGTATTAAAAGAAGAAGAGGGAGCTAAGCATTATAAAAAAGATGAATAAACTTGAGTTTGCACCTGTAACAATAATATGTGGTGGATATGGAAGTGGAAAGTCTGAGATATCTGTTAACTATGTTTTAGATGCTAAGAAAAGCTATGAAAAGATTTCTATAGTTGACTTAGACATTGTTAATCCATATTTTAGGTCGAGAGAAGCTCATAAAGTATTCCAAGAAAAAGGTATTGAGTTAATTGCACCTAAAGGAGAATTAAGAAACTCAGCACTCCCAGCACTTCCTGCAAAGGTTTATGGGTCGCTTAAAGATGATGAAGTTATGACATTAATAGACCTAGGAGGAGATGATACGGGAGCAAAAGTCTTAGCAAGGTATGAAAAGCATATACCAGATAATTATCAAATGTATATGGTAATCAATCCAGCTAGGCCGTTACAAGATTCTTCTCAAAAAATTCTACAGTTAATAGAAAACATTGAGTATACTTCTAGGAAGAAAATTACAGGATTAATAAACAACACAAATCTGCTTCATGAAACAAATATAAAGTACATTGAAGATAACTTTCATATAATTGAAGAGGTATCTGAAAAATTAAGTAAACCGATATTATTCACAACAGTTAATTCTGAAATTATAAAAAAAGAAGGAATGCCTCAAATAAGTAGTGAGGTTTTTCAATTGGACTTACAATTATCTCCAAAGTGGAGAAAATAAATAGGAGGTTGTCATATGGCTAAGAGAATATCATATCCTCTTTTTGATGAGGATAGATGTAAAGGATGTGAATTGTGCACAACAGTGTGCCCAAAAAACATCGTTGTGATGAGTGATCGTATTAATGCAAAGGGATATTATGTAGCAACAGTCACAGACAGAGACGAATGTATAGGTTGCAAGTTCTGTGCACAAATATGTCCTGATGTAGTAATCGAAATTCATCGAGAAGAGAGGGAGGAATAATCATGGCAAGAAAGTTAATGAAAGGTAATGAAGCTATTGGCGAAGCAGCCATAAGGGCTGGTTGTCACTTGTTCTTTGGATATCCAATAACGCCACAGAATGAATTACCTGAGTATATGTCAAAAAGATTGCCTGAAGTTGATGGAGTGTTTGTGCAAGCAGAGAGTGAAGTTTCAGCTATTAATATGGTATATGGAGCTGCTGGAACAGGTTCTCGTGTAATGACATCATCATCAAGCCCTGGTATAAGTTTAAAGCAAGAGGGCATATCATATATAGCTGGTGCAGAGTTACCATGTGTAATTGTCAATATTGTTAGAGGTGGTCCTGGTTTAGGAGGTATACAACCTGCTCAATCAGATTATTTCCAATCAACAAAAGGCGGAGGACATGGAGATTATAGACTCATTGTGTTAGCCCCATCAACAGTGCAAGAAATGGTGGATTTAGTGCAAGAAGCTTTTGATCTAGCAGATAAATACCGTAATCCAGTTATGGTTTTAGGTGATGGCATGCTTGGTCAAATGATGGAACCAGTTGAGTTTAAAGAACGTGAGAAACTTGATTTTGATCATTCAAGTTGGGCTACTGTTGGTATTGGTGATAGAGAAACACCAAACATTGTAAATTCTTTATATCTTGACCCGCAAGAGTTAGAGGATCATAACATTAAATTACAAAAGAAATATGACGAAATTACTAAGAATGAAATCAGATATGATACATATAATTGTGATGATGCAGATATAATCTTAGTAGCATATGGAACAACAGCTCGAATTGTTCAAGACGTTATTCCAATGGCTGCTGAGCAAGGCATTAAATTAGGCTTAATTAAGCCAATTACTCTATGGCCTTTTCCTTATGACGTTTTTAAAGAGTATTCTGATAGTGCAAAAGCTTTCTTATCAGTAGAAATGAGTATGGGTCAGATGGTTGAGGATGTCAAACTTGCTGTAAATGGTAAAAAACCAGTACATTTTTATGGCAGAAGTGGCGGTATGATCCCAACTCCAGAAGGAATACTTGGAAAAGTAAATGAGATTTTAGGAGGGCTAAAATAATGGCAGTATTATTTAAAAGACCAGAAGCATTAGCTGATATTAATACACACTATTGCCCTGGATGCACTCATGGAATTATCCACAGACTAGTAGCTGAGGCAATTGACGCTCTTGATATAAGAGAGAAAACAATTGGTATTGCACCAGTAGGATGCTCAGTATTTGCATACAAATACTTTAACTGTGATATGCAAGAAGCAGCACATGGTAGAGCTCCAGCAGTTGCAACAGGGATTAAGAGAGCTTTGCCTGAGAGTATTGTTTTCACTTATCAAGGAGATGGTGATCTAGCTTCTATTGGTACAGCAGAAATAATTCATGCAGCAGCAAGAAACGAAAATATGACTGTTATATTTGTAAATAATGCAATTTATGGAATGACAGGTGGGCAAATGGCCCCAACAACTTTGCCAAAGCAAAGAACAACAACATCACCTTATGGAAGAGATGTTGCTACAGCTGGTAACCCATTAAAAATGTCAGAAATGCTGGCTACCTTAGATGGACCTGCTTTTATAACAAGAACAACAGTGCATGATATTAAAGGAATTAATAGAACTAAGAAAGCTATAGAAAAAGCTTTCAAGAATCAAGTTGAGAAAAAAGGATTTAGCTTAGTTGAGATTCTTTCAACATGTCCTACCAACTGGGGAATGACTCCTGTTGAGAGTATGCAGTGGCTAGAGAGTAATATGATAGATTATTTTCCACTTGGTGTTTACAAAGACATAGAGGAGGAAAAGTAAATGAAACATGAAGTAATAATAGCTGGTTTTGGCGGACAAGGTGTCATGCTAATGGGTCAATTGTTAGCTTACTCATCAATGCTTGAAGAAAAGAATGTTTCATGGCTTCCTTCATATGGACCTGAAATGCGTGGCGGGACTGCAAACTGTATGGTGATTGTCTCAGAAACACAAGTTGCATCACCATTAATAACTGCACCTAGTGCATTAGTTGCAATGAACTTACCTTCTTTAACTAAATTTGCAGATAGCGTAAAAGAAGGTGGAGTGATAATTTATAATAGTTCTTTAATAGATGAAGAATATAAAAGGGATGGAGTTAAAGTAATAGCACTTCCTTTTAATGATCTAGCATCAGAACTTGGAAATGCAAGAGTTGCTAATATCATAGCTTTAGGCAGTCTTTTAGCTGCGACAGACGTATGTAATAAAGAGTCTGTTATGGATTCCTTAAAGAATGTATTACCTGAAAGGCATCATCATTTGCTACCATTGAATGAAGAAGCTTTAGAAAAAGGTTTGTCATTAGTATAAAATGAAATATGGGAGAACTAGTGAAATAAATTGCTAGTTCTCTTTTTATTTATATGAAAAACATGTGCAAGATTACTAACATTGTTGTAAATTGATGGTATAATTAATTTATAGTTTATTTAACTAATTCACAGAAGCATGTAAATTTCAAGAATGGAGTGAAAAAATGAGAAGAACAAAGATAGTATGTACTCTTGGACCTGCAACAGATAATTTAGAGGTTTTAGAGAAAATCGTTAACAATGGAATGGATGTAGCACGTTTCAATTTTAGTCATGGTGAATATGAAGAGCATGAAAAAAGACTTAACGATTTAAGAAGATTATCAAATGATAAAAAGATAAGAGTTGCAACCATGATGGACACAAGAGGCCCAGAAATACGTTTAGGATTGATAAAGAACGGGGTAGACACCATTGACACTGGAGACAAATTTATTCTTACTACAGAGGATGTTTTGGGTGACAAAAATAAGGTTCATGTTAACTACAAAGATCTTCCAAAGTATTTAGAAAAAGGTAACACAATATATTTAGATGATGGAAATATTACATTAGAAGTCGAAGATATCAAAGAGTATGAAATTATTTGCCATATTACAGATGGTGGTGAGATTAGTAATAGAAAAAAGGTGACAATACCAGATGTTAAGACTGGACTTCCAGCTGTAACAGAAGCTGATATATCAGATATTAAGTTTGGAATTAAACATCACTTTGATTATATCGCTGCTTCATTTGTAAGGTCAGCTGAACATGTTTTAGAAATAAGAAAAATATTAGATGAATATCGCTCTTCAATGAAAATAATTTCTAAAATTGAAAACAGAGAAGGATTAAATAATATTGAAGAAATTATTAATGTTTCAGATGGAATAATGGTAGCTAGGGGAGATTTGGGTGTAGAAATACCTCAAGAAGAAGTTCCTTTAAGGCAAAAAGACATGATAAGAGAGTGTCGCAAAGCTGGCAAACCAGTAATTATTGCCACACAAATGCTTGACTCTATGATGAGAAATCCAAGACCAACTAGAGCTGAATCCAGTGATGTTGCAAATGCAATATTTGAGGGAGCAGATGCAATTATGCTTTCTGGAGAAACAGCAGTGGGTAAATACCCAGTAGAAGCAGTTAAGACTATGGCTAATATAGCTAATACTACAGAAGGTGGTATCAACTACCCATTACCAAGCTCTTTCTTATATGATGGTGATATGACAATTAATGATGCAATTGGACAAACAGTATGTAGTATGGCTGAATCACTTGGTGTAAAAGCAATTATAGCTCCAACTCAGTCTGGTTACACAGCAAAGAAAATTGCTAAATACAGACCATCCGTGCCAATAATTGCAATCACTCCAGATCCACATGTTGAGGATGAATTAAAACTAATATGGGGGGTTCTACCTATCCATGGTGAACAGCTAGAGACAACTGATGAAGTGCTCGAAGATGCTGTTAATTTGTCACTAACAACTGGTTTGGTAGAAGAAGGAGATTTAGTAATTTTAACTGCTGGAGTGCCTGTGGCAATGCCAGGTGGAACAAATTTAATAAAAATACATACAATAGGTAAAGTTATTGCCCAGGGGCTTGGTATAGGTGATAAATCTGTAACAGCACAAGCAGTGTTAGTCAAAGATAATACAGATCTATTAGATGTAAAACCTAACTCAATTGTTGTATGTCACCAGTCTGATGCAAGTTATGTAAACGCTCTAGCTCAATCAGCAGGGATTATCACTGAAAGTGGTGGATTAAGCTCACATGCTGCTATTGTAGGCATAAACTTTGGTAAGCCTGTTATTGTTAACGTTCCTAATATAATGCAATTACTCAAAAGTGGTGAACTAATTACCATGGATTGTGAAAGAGGTCTGATTTACTTAGGAAGGGCAACAATACTATAGATAATTAAGAGGTGGAGAAGATGCATAAAAAGGTGCTCTTAATTTTTGGTGGAGTTTCAGCTGAGCATGAGATATCAATTGCTTCAGCTACATCAATTTTTAAGAATATTGATAGAGATAAGTTTAAAATTGGTACATTGGGCATCACAAAAAATGGTGAATTTGTAGAAAACGTTGACCCTACACAATTAAAACCAGTACAAGAAGAAATCAAACTAGAGTCTATTAAATTAGACTCTAGTGATTCATATTATATTGCAGATCATTGGATAGATTTGATTAACATGTCTGAAGTAGTTTTTCCTCTTATGCATGGTCCTGGTGGGGAAGATGGAAAGATCCAAGGCTTACTAGATTCTATGAAGAAGAAGTATGTAGGAAGTAAAGTTACTAGTTCAGCAATATGTATGGACAAAGTCATTACAAAAGTAATACTCGATTCAGCAAATATACCAATTGTACCCTTTGTGATACTTAATAAGTTTGAATATAACAATAGCTATAATAGCAAAAGGGAAGAGATATATAACTTGGGCATGCCTATATTTGTAAAACCAGCTAATCTAGGTTCTTCTATTGGTATTACCAAGGTTAAATCTGAAAAAGAGTTAAAAACAGCTTTAGAGTTGGCATTTAACTATGACAATAAAGTGCTAATTGAGAAAGCAATTGATGGAAGAGAATTAGAAATAAGTGTTTTAGGAAATGATACTTTAAAGACTTCTTTACCAGGTGAGATTATACCAAACGCTGAGTATTATGATTATGAAGCAAAATATATTACAGGCAGTGCAGAGTTAATAGTACCAGCTAAAGTCGATAAGCAATTAGTTGGTACTATTAAAGATGTTTCAATTAAAGCGTTTAAAGAACTTGGCTGCCAAGGACTAGCTAGAGTAGATTTTTTCCTAGAAAACGATACAAATAACTTGTATGTTAACGAAATAAACACTATTCCTGGATTTACGAAGATTAGCATGTATCCTAGACTTTTTATAAATGAAGGTTACTCTTATCAAGATTTAATTACAGAGTTAATTAGATTAGCTGAAGATAATGGAGATGAATAATATGTTTAAGAGAGTTTTTCTAGTAATATTAGACAGTGTTGGGCTTGAAGAAGCAATCGATGCATCTAAGTTTGGAGATGTAGGTGCAAGTACTTTAGGTAATATTTACAAATCATCAGATATAGAACTGCCAAACTTGGAGAAATATGGACTTAATAATTTGCTAAGTAAAGACAAGGAGTCAAAGGAAAGTTTTTATGGAAAAATGCTACCTGAAAGCGCTGGGAAAGACACTATAGCAGGTCATTGGGAGATGATGGGTTTCTTAATAAAGCAGCCTTTGCCCACTTTTCCAGATGGGTTTCCAAAAGAAGTAAAAGATCAATTGGAAGAAGCATATGGGAGCAAAATCCTTGGTAATATTGCAGCTTCAGGAACAGAAATTATAAAGAACATGGGACAACATCATATTCATAGTCAAAAACCTATAGTATACACTTCTGCTGATAGTGTGTTACAAATAGCTGCTCATGAAGAAATTATCCCAATAGATAAACTTTATAAAATTTGCGAGAAATCTAGAGATATTATGGATGGCAAATATAAAGTAGGAAGGATAATTGCTAGGCCTTTCATAGGTGATTTTCCAAACTTTGAAAGAACAGCTAATCGTAAAGATTATGCTTTAGCTCCAAAAGAAGATACTGTTTTAGACATTTTGAAAGCTAATGGAGTAGGAGTTTATGGTATTGGCAAAATAAATGATGTTTTTGCTAATAGAGGCTTAACGAAGTCATTAAAGACTAAAGATAATAAAGATGGGATGGAAAAGCTTCTTGATGCAATTAAAAACGAACCCATCAACTCTTTTATTTTTACAAATTTGAATGATTTTGATTCTAAATATGGACATAGAAGAGATGTCGAAGGATATAAAGAGGCTTTAGAAGATTTTGATACATTCTTACCTACTTTACTAAAAGAGTTAAATAGTACAGATCTTTTAATTATTACTGCAGATCATGGTAATGATCCCACGTATGAGGGTACTGATCATACTCGAGAAAACGTTCCTATTTTCTTTTTTAATACAAAGCAAACTGGAAATTTTGGTAGCATAAAATTTAAAGACTTAGGTGCAACAATTTTGAATGTCTTTGATATTGAGCAAAGTATAGGAGACCCGGTTTTGCGAGGTGAATGATATGAAAATGTATGATTTAATTACAAAGAAAAAATTAGGTATAGCTTTGAATTCTGATGAAATTGAGTTCATTGTACAAGGATATAATAAGGGGAATATTCCCGATTATCAAATGTCTGCCTTATTAATGGCTATATATTTTAACGGTATGAGTTTAAAAGAATCAACAGATCTTACAATAGAAATGGTAAGGTCTGGGAAAGAACTGAGTCTTGATTTTCCATTTTTGGTCGATAAACACTCTACTGGGGGTGTTGCAGATACAACTTCTCTTATAGTAGCTCCGATTTTGGCAGCTGCTGGGTGTACAGTAGCAAAAATGAGTGGTAGAGGTCTAGGTCATACTGGTGGCACAATAGATAAATTAGAATCTTTTCCAGGTTTTAGTACAAGCTTGAGCAATGAACAGTTTATTAGACAACTTAAAGAGATTAAACTTGCTATAATAGGACAAACAGAAAATTTAGCTCCAGTAGATAAAAAAATCTATGCATTAAGAGATGTTACTGCAACTGTTAATTCTATTCCACTAATTGCCAGTTCAATTATGTCAAAAAAATTAGCTGCTGGTGCTGATACTATTGTACTAGATGTAAAATGTGGACATGGGGCATTTATGGAAACGCTTGAAGATGCAAAGGAACTTGCTTCAACAATGGTGTCAATTGGGAAAAGAGCAAATAAAAAAGTTGTAGCAATTATAAGTGACATGAATAATCCTTTAGGAAAATCTATTGGTAATATTTTAGAAGTTGTTGATAGCATTGAGGTTCTAAAAGGGAAATATATCTCAAGATTATCAAATCTAAGCGAAACTATAGTAACTGAGGCTTTACTAGCTTGTAATAAAGTTGAAACAAAAGAAGAAGCAGCAAATGTCTACAAAGATTTAATCAGTACAGGAAAGGCTCTAAACAAGTACAAAGAATTTGTAAATGCACAAGGTGGAGATGCTTCATACTTTGAAGACCTAGAGAAATTCCCAAAAGCTAAGAACATTTTAGATATAAAAGCTGATAGTTCTGGATTTATCCATAGCATAGATGCCCTTCCTCTTGGAGAAATTGCAATGGAATTAGGAGCTGGAAGATATATAAAAGACGAGCAAATTGATTTAACAGCAGGAATCAAAATCCATAAGCATGTAGGCGACAAAGTTTCAAAAGATGATTTAATAGCAACTCTTTATACAAATAAAAATATAAGTAGCATGTTAATTGATAGAACAAGGAGCAGTTTTAAGTTTGGTGATAAGAAACTAAAAGAAAAGTTGATTTATGAGATCATAAAATAGCAAAACTTAATGAATCTAGACTTAAAGTAAGGAGAACACATGAAATTTATATCATTTTCACAAAATAAGACTGAAGACTTTGGAGTATTGGCACAAGACGAAAACCATGTTATTTCACTAAAAGAAAAAACTAATTCTCAAGATTTACTTGAATATATTATTTCAGGAGATTTTGATAAGGATACTATTAATAATGTAATAATCAACAATTCTAAATTAATACCCTTAGAAGACATAAAAGTTCTCAGTCCAATAATGACACCAAGAAGAAATATAATTTGCTTAGGGTTGAACTATCTTGATCATGCTAAGGAGTCTGAGAAGTTTAAAGGGAATAATTTTAAACTGCCTGAAGCTCCTGCTTATTTTTCAAAAATGGCTAGTAAAACTATTGGTCATGACGAGATCTTGATACTTGATGAGAGCTTAACTAAAATGCTTGACTATGAAGTGGAGTTAGCAATAATTATTGGAAAAGAAGGAAAAAATATTAGTAAAGATGAAGCTAATGAATATATTTTTGGGTATACTATCCTGAATGACTTTACAGCAAGGGACTTACAGCGTAAACATACACAATGGTTTAAGGGTAAAAGCTTAGATGGATATACTTCTTTAGGGCCGGTTATAACACATGCATCAGATTTTTTGTTTCCTCCAGAAATTTACTTAAGGTCTTATGTTAATGGAGAGCTAAGACAAGCATCAAAGACAACACACCTTATTTACGATATAGCAACAATCATTAGTGATTTTTCTAAAGGCATAACTTTACTTCCTGGAGACATAATTGCCACTGGAACTCCTGCTGGGGTAGGTATGGGATTTGACCCACCTAGATTTTTGCAAAGAGGTGATGAAGTAGTTTGTGAAATTCAAGGAATTGGAATGCTAAGAAACGTTATTAAATAAACTGACTAAAGGGGTGAGGCTTTGACTAATGAGATTATTCTAACTCTTGCAGTTCTTATTTTGACAGCAATTATGTTTATCACAGAAATTGTGAGAATTGATATAGCTGCTATGATATCCTTACTTGCATTAGGCTGGTTAAAATTAGTTCCTATTGACCAGCTTTTTAGCGGTTTCTCATCAAATGCAGTGATTTCAATGATGGCAGTTATGATATTAGGAAGAGGAATATCAAAAACTGGTGCTATGGATGGGTTTGCAAAGTTTATAATTGCAAAGGCCAAGTCAAGCAAAGAAAGGCTAGTTTTCATGCTTTCATTAACAGTTGGTCTAATGTCTGGGTTTATTCAGAATATAGGCGCTGCTTCATTGTTTTTACCAAGTATGATAGAAATATCAAGAGAGCAAAAGATTTCACCATCAAAGATTATCATGCCAATAGGTTTTTGTGCGATAATTGGGGGTACATTGACAATGATTGGGTCTGGACCTTTATTAATTACAAATGACCTTTTGACAAGACAAGGATATGAACCATTCTTTATTTTTGCTGTTACACCGATTGGGTTATCGGTGTTGCTAGCAGTGTCTACTATGTTTTTAATTTTTGGGAATAAGATATTGCCTGATAAGACAAGCGGCAATGAAAAAGAAGAAGACTTCCAATCTACTTTAATTGACTATTATAAAATTGATAGAGATATAAAGAGTTTTATTGTTACAGAAAAAAGTAACTTAATAGGAAAAAGTATAGAACAAGCTAATATATGGAATGATAAATCACTCCATGTAGTAGCTATCTCAGATGATGAAGGTATTAATTATGTGCCATGGAGAGAGAAAATTATAAAGAGTGGTAACATATTATCAATTATGGGAGAAAAGACGCAGATTGAATCTTTTGCTGATCAGAGTAACTTAGATGAGATGAATGAAGTACAGTCGTCTGTTTCTGATGTTGGTTTTGTTGAAATAATTCTGCCAGTAAGATCTAGTCTAGTTGGTAAGACCATAAAAGATTATAATCTGAGAAGAAATCATCAATTAGAGCCTATTGTGTTAGTCTCAAACAATATCGTGATAAAAAATGATATTTCAAACCTTACCCTAAATCAAGGTGATATTTTAATCCTTTATGGACAACTTGAACAAATTAATAATCTAAGAACAAGTAAGGATTTCATCATAGCAACACCAATTAACTATACTCCAAAAGATAGCAAGAACACAAAAAAAGCCGCTTTTAGTTTTTTATTAGCAATCACTCTTATCCTTTTTGGTTTTAGTGTGCCATTATCTTTTGCAACAGGAGTAATATTTTTAGTGCTTTCAAAAACACTACATGTTAGTGAGATTTATGATGCTATCGAGTGGAAAGTTGTTTTTCTTGTAGCCACATTAATGCCTCTTGGTATAGCCATGGAAAACTCAGGAACAGCAAATTTTCTAGCAAATACAATTTTTAGTTATGCAGCAGAGCTACCAAACTTCTTTGTTTTTCTAATGATAGCAGTGCTAGCAGCTTTTTTTTCGTTATTCATGTCAAATGTTGGTGCAGTAGTAGTATTAGCGCCGATGATATCAAGTATTGCCAGTTTATCAGGTATTGATTATCGTCTTGCTTTGTTGCTTGCTGGGGTATCAACAGCAAACTCTTTCATGTTACCGACACATCAGGTAAATGCGCTATTAATGGGAGCTGGTGGTTATTCAACTAAGGATTATCTTAAATCAGGGGGTATTACAACTCTTGTTTTTTTAATTGTAACTGTATTAATTTTCACAATAATTTTTAGCAATTGATATCGATTATCAATTTGAAAGTAGGACGGATGTATGGTAAAATATACATGTTGAAGAAAACTTGAAAGGGGTAATAATTATGACAAGTAGAGAACAAAAGAAACAAAATGTTATTGAAGTGTTAAATAAGGCAATTTCTATGGAGTTGCAAGCAATTCACCAATATATGTATCAACATTTTCAGTTAGATGATATGGATTATGGTGAGTTAGCAGCAAATTTAAAGCTTATTGCTATTGATGAGATGAGACATTCAGAAGATTTTTCTGAGAGAGTTAAAGAGCTAGGTGGAGATCCAACTACAGATTTAGCTGGACCAGTAACAAAAGGTCAAACATGTGAAGAAATCTTTGCTTTTAACGCTAACGAAGAAGATGGAGCAATGGAAGCTTATAATGAGTTTTTAGCTGTATGCTACGATAATGGAGATAGTACAACAGCTAAACTATTTGAAATGATAATTGAGCATGAGCAAGATCATTTTAACTACTTTGATAATGTTTTAGGACATATTCAAAGACTTGGTGACGCTTACTTATCAAGAATAGCAGGAACTACAGCTGATACGGGTCCTAGCAAAGGCTATTCATACGTTGAGTAATAGTTATTAAATCCGAGCAAAAGCTCGGATTTTTACTTTATAAAAACTTGATATTTATAATATCTTATTTGCAGGATACTGCTCTAGAGTATATAATGTACTTTAGAATTTGTTGCGTGACGAGGTGAGAAGTTGAATATAATAAATAGATTAACAAACCCAGATTTAATATTTTTGATTCCAGCAATTATCGTAGGAATAACAGTACACGAGTTTTCTCATGCATTTGCATCAGTAAAATTAGGAGACCCTACACCAAGGTTTCAAGAAAGATTGACATTAAATCCTGTTGCACATATTGACCCAATGGGGCTTATATCATTGCTTCTTTTTGGTTTTGGATGGGGAAGACCTGTGCAAATAAACCCAAGCTTTTATAAAAATGGTAAAAGAGATAGAATAATAGTGTCTTTGGCAGGGCCAATATCTAATATAATTGTTATTGTTATAACTGCTTTAATTATGCGCTTTACGATGCCATTTTTATCACAGCCAATAGTAAAACTAGGTTTTTATATGATGAACATAAATGCTGTTTTATGTGTATTTAATTTACTGCCTATACCACCACTTGATGGATCAAAGGTTTTACTTGAATTGTTGCCAGTAAAAAATAAACATGAGTTATATTATAAAATGCAAAGGTATTCATTACTAATATTCATGATTTTTATATTTACAGGGTTGGCATCCACAATTTTAGGTCCGATAATTAGTAGGATTATGAACATAGCTTTAAGTTTTATTTGGTGATAAGTATGTTTGAAATAAACATAAATGAATATCAGGGACCATTAGATGTATTGCTAGATTTGATTAGGAAAAAAAGGCTTGATATCACCATGATATCGTTAGCAGAGGTTGCTGATGATTTTATAAATTACTATAATGAATCAAATCATGACATAGAAATAACAACTGAGTTTCTAGAGATAGTAACTATATTATTAAGAATAAAACAAAAAGCACTTTTTCCAAGTGAAGAAGATGATTTTAAAGATGAGGATGTAATTTTACTAGAGAAATTATTTACAAAACAATACTACACTATTTTAGCTGACCTATTAGATCAATGGCAGCTAGATTCTCTGGGGTATTTTTCTAAAGGTAATCCTCTTACACTTGAGGATATTAATTTAGACCCAAAAGAACATCTTGATGATATAAATCTTTTAAAGCTATCAGTTGCATTTAATTATTTATTAGATAAAAAGCCTGAAGTACCAGAATACAATGTTGATAGGTATGAGATAACTGTAAGTCAACAAATAGAATGGATAAAGAATAAAGTTGCAAATAGTAAAGTATCATTATCAGAAATAATTAAGAATATGCCAAATAAATATAGCGCTGTAGTAACTTTTCTAGCTATTTTAGAATGTATAAGACAGGAAATAATTAATATTATAGCTTTAGATAATAATGATTTCTTAATTATAGGGAGTGACATGTAAGTAAATGAACATAAATGAATTATCATCTATTATAGAAGCATTAATATTTGCATCGGATGACCCTATAAAAGCAAAGCAAATTGCAGAAATATTAGAAATAAGTATAGAAGAAATCGAAGCTGCAATGCTTGAACTTATAAAGAGGTATCAAAAGAATGGTGCTTTAGAAATAAGAACTATGGAAGATGGATATATTATAGTAGTTAAACAGCAATATAATGAATATATTAAACTAATTAAGCCTACTCGTGCAAGTTCACTATCAAGAGCTGCTTTGGAGGTATTATCAATAGTAGCTTTTAAACAACCAGTTACAAAAGTTGAAATTAATGATTTAAGAGGAGTCAATAGTGATGGTGTCGTAACAGTACTCTTATCAAAAGGCCTTATAGAAGCTGTAGGAAGAGTTGAAACTATAGGAAGGCCAATATTGTATGGAACGACTAAAGAATTTTTAGAATTTTTTGGCTTAGATAGCATAGAAGAGCTACCTAAGCCAGAAGATATAAAATTATAATTAAATGTTTTACATTTAAGTTTAAAATTTGAAAGGGGTCTTATTAAATGAACTTTGAAAAGAAACTAAATGAAATGGGTCTTCAACTAACAGAGCCAGGAAAACCAGTCGCTTCTTATGTGCCAGCTGTACAAACAGGAAATTTGATTTTTGTATCAGGACAAATACCAAAAAAAGATGGCGAAATCATAACAGGTAGAGTAGGAGAAGATATTTCTATTGAAGATGCTTATGAAGCAGCTAAGCTGTGCTGTATCAGCTGTCTATCAGTAGTTAAATCTATGGTAGGAGATCTGGACAAAATCAAGAAAATTGTAAAAGTTGTTGGGTATGTAAATAGTGTTCCTGAAAGCGGAGATCAACCAAAAGTTGTCAATGGGGCAAGTGATTTGTTAGTTGAGGTTTTTGGAGAAGTTGGAATGCATGCAAGAGCTGCAATAGGAAACAGTGGATTACCACTAAATGTTCCAGTTGAAGTTGAAATGATTGTCGAAGTAGAATAATTAAAGACTCTCCGTTCTTGCGGAGAGTTTTCAAATTTAAAATTTGGAGGGTCAAGCTATGTTCCCTTGGAAAAGTGGCATATTTCTCATAATTGGCTTAGTAATGATCATTAAAGGAGCAGACTTTTTTACTGAGGTTGCTGTTTGGTTTGCTAAGAGATTTGGCATACCACAGGTACTCATTGGAGTAACAATAGTGAGTTTGGCTACAACTTTACCTGAGTTCTCTGTATCAGTTATGGCCTCGTATGCAGGGTATACTTCAATGGCTTTTGGTAATGCAATAGGATCATGTATTTGTAATATTGGGTTAATTTTAGGCGTTGTCTTAATGATTAGATCTTTTGAAGTGAAAAGAGAAGATATTGCTTTTAGAGGTGTTTACCTTATTCTTGTAGCAGTTTCTCTTTTTATTATGAGTTTAAATTTTACAATAACAAGGTTAAACGGAGTGCTTCTGGTATTATTCTTAGTAGGCTTTATATATTTTATATATAAAGAAATATCAAGTTTAAGATTTAAAGAAAGAAAAGTACAAGAAGAGGTAGAGGATAAACCAATATCAAAACAAATACTAATCTTTATCCTAAGTGCAGTTTTAATAGTACTTGGTTCTAACTTAATTGTAGATTCAGGTGTGATTTTAGCAGAGCATTTCGGTGTTCCCGAAATAATTATTTCAATCACACTTATTGCTCTAGGAACATCATTACCAGAACTAACAACTGCTGTAACAGCTGCTTTAAAGGGACATCAAGACTTGTCCATAGGAAATATTATTGGAGCTAATTTACTTAATTTAACTTGGGTGTTAGGTCTTTCTTCAATAGTCAGACCAGTAACAATAGGAGAACAAAGCTTGTTTATAGACCTCCCAGTAATGATTTTATTAACTTTAGTTTTAGTGCTTTTTTCTTTCTTCAAAAAAGAACTTGGAAAAAAAGAAGGCTTAGTATTTTTATTGATCTATACCTCATTTATAATGTATACAATACTTTAAAGGGTGATGATTTTGAAAAAAGAGAGATTACAAAAATACCTTGCCCATGCTGGAGTTGCTTCAAGAAGAAAGTCTGAAGAAATAATTGCAGCGGGAAGAGTTAAGGTAAATGATAAAGTTGTTAGAGAAATGGGTGTAAAAGTTTCATCATCTGATAAAGTTGAGGTGGATGGTAAACTGATTGAAGATAAAGAAGAAAAGGTATATTTTCTTTTACATAAACCCCTTGGATATGTAACAACTACTGATGATCAGTTTGATAGAAAAACAGTAATTGACTTAATTAAAACAAATAAGCGAGTTTACCCTGTAGGAAGACTGGATTATGACTCTACGGGTTTATTGTTAATTACAAATGATGGTGAAATGACTAATCGTTTGATACACCCTTCGTATGAAGTATGGAAAGAGTACCTAGTTGAGATTAAGGGATTTCTAGAAAATGATTCTATTAAAGTATTAGAGAATGGATTAGAATTAAGTGATGGGGTAACAGCTCCTGCTAAAGTTAAATTAGAAACTAGAAATAATCATACTAGTAAAGTTTTTATTAGTATTAGAGAAGGTAAGAATAGACAAATAAGAAGGATGTTTGATAAACTCAATTATGAGGTTGTTTCTCTAAAACGCGTAAAATTTGGACCTTTAAATTTAGGAAGGTTGCAACCTGGTCAATATAAGACATTAGACATGAATGAAATTAAGCAATTAGAGAAACTTACTAACATAAAGAGGAGATAATATTTTGAAAAGAGTATTTGCTATAAGAGGAGCTATTACAGTTAATCAAAATGATGAAAATGAAATATTAGAAGCTACTAAAGAGATGCTTCTAAACATTATGGACGTTAATAATATAGAGAAAAAAAATTTAATAAGTATGTTGTTTTCTTTAACAGGTGATTTAGATGCAGTTTTTCCTGCTAAGGCCGCAAGACTATTAGGTATAACAGAGATTGCACTTATGTGCACAAATGAAGTACCAGTTCCAAACTCTTTAGAAAAATGTATAAGAGTAATGGTTCATTGCTATTTACCTGAAAAGACTAATATCAAACACATTTATTTGCGTGAAGCCAAAATACTTAGACCTGATTTAATGGAGAAATAATTATGAAATTTTGTATTACAATTGACGGGCCTGCTGGTGCAGGAAAAAGCACAATTGCAAAAAGACTAGCTAAAGAGCTTGATTTTTTCTATATAGATACTGGTGCAATGTATCGCTCTGTTACTTGTGCTTCAATTCTTTATGAGATAAGTTCAGATGATGAAAATAGGTTAGGAGATTTAGCAGAAAAAATTACCCATAAATTTAAAGGAAAAGAATTACACTACTATATAAATAATCTTCATATTATGCCTTTTATTCGTTCAATCCCGGTAAATGAGAGTGTTTCTGAAGTATCAGTTCATAAAAGAGTAAGAGAAACACTGGTTGATCTTCAAAGAAACTTATCATATGACAATCCATACAATGGAACAGTGATGGAGGGTAGAGACACCGGGACTGTAGTACTTCCTCAAGCAAATTTAAAGATTTTTTTAACAGCTTCAACTGAAGAAAGAATTCGTAGAAGAATAGAACAATATGAAGAACAAGGGTTTGACGTGGATTATGAAACTATAAAGAAAGATTTAGTAAAAAGAGATAGAATTGATAGTACACGTGCAATCTCACCTCTTAAAATTGCAGATGATGGAATAGAATTAGATTCTACAAGCCTTTCAATTGAAGAGGTCATAGCAAAGATTAAAGAATTAATAGTTAGTGAGTGATAATTAATGTTATATAGAATCGTTATAGCAATAGTAAGACCTTTAATAAAACTTTATTTTGATTTAGAAGTAAAGAATTATCCTAAAGAATTGCCTCAAGATAAATTAATAATTGCAGGTAATCACATAACATGGATAGACCCTGTATGGATAGCGGTAGCTACAAGAAGAAGACTGAGTTTTCTTGCAAAGAAAGAACTATTTAATAATTGGTTTGTCAGAAAATTCTTTTTAACTCTTGGAATGTTTCCAGTAGATAGAGGAGCACCAGATAGAAAAGCTATTACTTTTGCAATGGATGTGTTAGACCAAGATAGATGCCTAGGAATTTTTCCAGAAGGCACTCGTGGCAAAGACAAAGATAAAAAGGCTCATAATGGCACTGCTTACCTAGCTATGAAAACTGGAGCACCAATTTTACCCGTAACTATTGTAAATGATAATAAAAAATTTAGAAGTAAAGTTACTTTAATTTATCATGAAATCATATATGTAGAAAAAGCAAAAAGAATTCAAAAACAAGAGATGAATAAAATTACTGAAATTGTAATGGGCAAAATTAACCAAGGATTGAGTGAATAAATGAAAAAAAGAGAAATAATAATAGCAAAAAATGCAGGTTTCTGCGCTGGTGTAAAAAGAGCAGTAAAAATTGCCCAAGACGCTTTAAAGTGTGATACAATAGTAATTGATGGTGATTTAGTTCACAATAAAGATGTAATTAAAGATCTAAAAAGTAAAGGTCTTAAAATTTGGGATGGCAAACCTCTAGAAAATAATACGAAAGTTTTAATCAAAGCTCACGGAGCTACAAGAGATTTAGAGGACGAATTTATAGATCAAGGTTGCCAAATAATTGATGCTACATGTGCTCATGTTAAGAAGATTCATGAGATCGCTAATGAAGCAAAAGAGAAAGGTTATCCTCTGATAATTTTTGGCGAAAAGAACCATCCTGAAGTAATTGGAATTGCTAGTAGGGGAGGAAAAGATGTTCAAATCGTAGAAAATTATGAAGAGTTTGAAGTCGCTATAGATAAAGATAGGGAAACCTATGTCGTTTGTCAAACAACCGCTAATACCGAAAAATGGGACATAATAAACGGTAAAATTGCAACGAAATTTCGAAATTTAAAGATTTTTCAGACAATTTGTCCTGCTACAACAATTAGACAGCGTGCAAGTGTTGACTTAGCGCGTGAAGTTGATATAATGCTAATTGTGGGCGGATATAATAGTTCCAATACCAGAAGATTACACGAGTTGTGTAACCAGACCGGAGTACGTGCTTACCATGTTGAAAATGCGACAGATTTAGATTTTAGTTGGTTTAATGAAACTGATATCAAAATTGGTATTACAGCAGGAGCCTCTACACCGGACTGGGTGATCAAGGAGGTCATTGTGCAGATGGAAAAGAACCTAGAAAAAGACAATGTTGTTGAAGAGCTAAAAGACGAAGTAATTGAAACTGTAGAAGAGACTACTGAGGTAGTTGAAGAAACAGTTGAAGAGATTACTGAAGAAGTACAAGAGAAGAAGGAAGAAGTTGAAGAAGTAGTTAGCGAAGTGCAAGAAGAAGCTTCTGAGGAAACTGAAGAAGTTGAAGAAGAAGTTGAAGAAGAAGTTGAAGAAGAGCAACCTACTAATATGGAAGATATGCTAAATGATGATTTTGCATCTCTAAAAAAAGGTAGCTTAGTTAAAGGTACCGTTGTACGCGTAAATGATGACGAAGTATTAGTAGACATCGGTTATAAATCTGAAGGAATTATAACACTTCGTGAGCTAACTAACGACCGAACATTAACTCCTTCTGATTTAGTAGCAGAGGGAGATGAAATAGAAGTATTTGTTCTCCGTGTTAGTGACGATAATGGTAATCCCGTATTATCTCGTCGCAGAGCAGAATCTATTGCTGCATGGAATCAGGTAAAAGAATCTTATGAAAATAAAGAAGACGTTACTGGTAGAGTAGTTGAAGCTGTTAAAGGTGGATTACTTGTTGATTTAATGGGTATGAGAGCTTTCTTACCAGCATCACTAGTTGATCGCAATTACGTTCCAGACTTATCAGTATTCTCTGGCGAAGATATTACAGCCAAAGTAATCGAGATTGATAAGCAAAAAAGAAGAGTTGTATTATCTAGACAAGCTTATTTAGAAGAAGAATTCCAAAAAGCTCAAGCAGAGACGTGGGAGAATTTAGCTGAAGGGCAAGTAATAGATGGTATAGTTCAAAGAATCACTAACTTTGGTGCTTTTGTTGATGTAGGAGCAGTAGATGGATTAGTTCATATCTCAGAATTATCTTGGGGTAGAGTAGAGCATCCTTCTGAAGTTCTAAAAGAAGGTGACGAAGTAAGAGTTATGGTTCTTGGAGTAGATCAAGAGAATGAAAGAGTTTCTTTATCTATTAGACAAGTATCTGATGACCCATGGACACAAGTTGACAAAAACTATGAAGCTGGCGAAATTGTTCAAGGTAAAGTTGTTAGAACGGTTAGCTTTGGTGCTTTTGTAGAGCTTGAGCCAGGGGTAGAAGGATTAGTTCACATATCTCAACTAGCTTGGAATCATGTAGAAAAAACTGAAGATGTAGTTTCTCCTGGAGACGAAATTAAAGTTAAGATTCTAAGTGTAAACAAAGATGAGAAGAGAATTAGCTTAAGTCTAAAAGAAACAACTGAAAGACCACCACGCAAAGAAAGAAGTGAAGGTGGAGGAGGACGTTCTTCAAATAATAGAAGAAAACCTTCTGCTGGTCATACAGAAAATGCAAGTGTTACTCTTGGAGACATGTTCGGAGATCTTCTAAACAAAGCAAAAAAGAAGAACGACGAAGAAGTTGAAGAAGTAACTGAAGAGCCACAAGAGTAATATCATATTAAAAAACAGAGAGGCGATTTAATGCAACCATTTAGTGATTGCAAAAGATCACTCTCTTTTTGTTTTATTAATTACCGTTTACTAACTTTCTAATTGTTAGCACAAATATGGAAAGAAGAGGTAATCGGTATTTTTTTATTGCAAAATCATGATATAATTAAAATAATGAAAGATTTTAAGTGTAGGATATAAAATTATCTTATATTCATTACGTGTAAGGTAAGAGAAAAGGTGATATTGTGAGTAAGGGAAAAATTAAGTATATTCAAGAAGAAAGTATTGCATCAGAGATAGGATTAGAAAAAGGTGATGTAGTTAAAAGAGTTAATAATAGCCCTCTAGGGGATATAATTGATTATATTATTGCAACCTCTGATGATTATGTAGAAATTGAAATTGAGCAAATGAATGGTGACATAGTTATTTTTGAAATTGAAAAAGAATTCAATGAAGATTTAGGAATTGTCTTTGATCCTCCAACAATTGAGCCAATTAAAAGATGTCAAAATAATTGTACCTTTTGTTTTATTAATCAAATGCCTCCTCAGATGAGAGATACTTTGTATATAAAAGATGATGATTATAGACTCTCTTTTTTGTCTGGTAGTTATATTACAGGTACCAACATTACTGATGAAGACATTCAAAGAATAATAGATTATAATTTGTCTCCTTTGTATATTTCAGTACACCAAACGGGACGTGAAAGAGATAAGCTTTTAGGAAGAAATAAGAGTTTTTCTATTATGAATTTTCTGAAGAAGTTGAAGGCAGGTAATATAGAGTTTCATACTCAAATAGTTATCGTACCTGGTTTAAATGACGGTGAACATTTGAAATCTACACTTGATGATCTACATAGTCTAAAGCCAAATATAGTTTCTATAGCTATAGTTCCTGTTGGTTTGACAAGATTTAGAAGCAACTTAGACCAATTAACTCCATTGAGTAATGAAGGAGCTCGTGATATAGTAGGTATTGCAAAAAATTATTATAATGATGATAATATTGTTTTTGTATCAGATGAAATTTATGCAAAAGCAGAGTATAAAATGCCAAGTGAAGAGTATTATCAAGGATACTTACAACTAGAAAACGGTATAGGTATGGTAAGACTTTTAATAGATGAGTTTACTTCTGCATTAGAGAATTTTAGTGATATAATAAAGAAGAAAGTGTTTGATAAAAAACATTATGTTATAACCGGAACACTTGCATCAAACTATATTGAAGAATTGCTTTACAAAATTAAAGAGGTTAATACTACTTTTGATTATAAAGTTATTGCTGTAAAAAATGAATTCTTTGGCAATTCTGTAAGTGTAGCAGGTTTGCTTGTGGGAGAAGACATTATCAGAGCTCTAGATAAACTTAAAGATGACAACTGTAAGGTTTTAATTCCAAGAAACTCTCTCAACTTTGAAAAGACCATGTTTCTTGACGATTTACAACTAAACGATCTTTTAAGTAAGTACAATTTTGATATATGTGTCACAGATATTGATGGCACGAAACTAATTGAGAACATATTAAACGAGGAAGTGAACTAAATGAAACCTGTAGTAGCCCTTATTGGGAGACCAAACGTTGGTAAATCTACACTATTTAATAGAATAGTAGGATATAGACATGCAATAGTAGAAGATACTCCTGGCGTTACAAGAGACAGACTCTATTCTGATTGTGAATGGTTGGGAAAACATTTCAGATTAGTTGATACTGGTGGTATTAATGATAGACCTGACGCTCAATTTGTAGATGAAATTAAGACTCAAGTTGATTATGCCCTTGTTGAAGCAACAGTAGCTATATTTATTGTTGATGCAAGAGAAGGAATTAATCCACTAGATCAAGAAATAGCAACATATCTGAGGACAAAGAACGTTCCAGTGATAGTAGCTTGTAACAAAGTAGATACAGTAGACTTAACTGACCAAGTTTATGAATTTTATAACCTTGGATTTGAAATAATAGTACCTATATCTGCAGAAGCAGGTCTAGGAGTTGGTGATTTATTAGATGAAATCATTTCATTTTTACCTGAGTCATCAAGAGACGATGATCAAGATCCTATAAAAATAGCTATTGTAGGAAGGCCTAATGTAGGTAAATCCTCTTTAACTAATAAAATACTAGGTCAAAATAGGACTATTGTAAGCGACATGCCAGGTACTACTAGAGATTCAATAGATAGTTTCTTTAGATATAACAATCAAGATTATATCTTGATTGACACAGCAGGTTTAAGAAGAAAGAGTAAAATAACTGAAGATTTAGAGAGATATAGTGCTAGCAGGACTATTGATTCTATAGAACGTTGTGATATTTCTTTAATATTAATAGATGCAAATACTGGGATTACAGAGCAAGATAAGAGAATTGCTGGCCATGCACATGAAAATGGCAAAGGTTGTATTATGGTTGTAAATAAATGGGATATTTATGAAAAAGATTCTCATTCACTTGATAAGTATAAGAAAGACTTATACCTACAGGTTCCATTTTTGAGCTATGCACCAATCGTTTTCATTTCAGCATTAACTGGTCAAAGAATACCGGAATTATTGGAATTGATAGAATATGTATCAGAACAGCAAAACCTAAGAGTACCTACAGGCATTTTAAATACAATAATAGAAGAGGCTGTATATATGACACCACCTCCAACAAAGAAGGGTAGGCAGTTGAAAATATTATATGGTACACAAACTGGAATTAAGCCTCCTGTTTTTGTATTGTTTGTAAACAGTAGAGACTTGATCCACTTCTCTTATCAAAGATATCTAGAAAATGTAATTAGAGAAGCATATGGATTTACTGGAACTCCGATAAGGTGGAAAATTAAAGAGCGTTCAAGGAGGTCATAATTATGAGCTTTTATAAAATATCGGTAATTGGTGCTGGCGGATGGGGCAGTGCCATTACTACTGTATTGGCAGAAAATTTTAGTAATGTTACTCTATGGGCACGAGAAAAAGAGGTTTGTGACCAGATTAACGAAGATCATATAAACAAGACATTTTTACCTAATGTTAAATTGCCTAAAAATGTAGTGGCTATTAATGATATAGACGAGGCAGTGTTTGATAAGGATTTAATTGTATTTGCTTTGCCTTCTGAATACTTATCAAGGACAATTTCGCAATTAAAGAACAAAATATCAAAAAAGACAGTACTGGTGAATATAGGTAAGGGGTTTGACCCAAAAACAAAGAAAAGACTTAGTGAAGTAATAGAAGACTTGTTTCCAGATAATGAAATAGCAGTTTTATCAGGTCCAAATCATGCTGAGGAAACCGGTAATAAAGTGCCTTCAGCTACTGTCGTCGCATCTAAGAATTTAAGTACAGCTTTGGCAGTTCAAAATGCCTTTATGACTCCTTTTTTTAGAGTATATACGAGCTATGATGTTCCTGGTGTTGAAATTGGCGGCGCTTTGAAGAATATCATTGCACTGGCAACTGGAGTCTTAGATGGTATAGGACTGGGAGATAATACTAGAGCAGCACTGATGACTCGTGGATTAACTGAGATAAGAAGATTAGGAATAGCAATGGGTGCGCAAAGCGTAACTTTTTCTGGACTATCAGGTATTGGTGATTTGATAGTAACTTGTACTTCTATGCACTCAAGAAACCGAAGGTGTGGAATGGCAATAGGAAAAGGAGAAAAGTTAAGTGAATATTTAGCTGGCACAAAAATGGTTGTAGAAGGTGTCAGTGCATGCAATATCGCTTATGAACTTGCTAAAGAGTTTGATGTTAGAATGCCGATAACTACAATTTTGTATAAAGTACTTCATGAAGAGATTGATGTAAAAGATGCAGTAGATATTTTGATGACAGGAGATAAAAGACCTGAAGTTGAAGATATTGAAAACTAGGAATTAAAATGAAGATAATAGTACAAAAATTTGGTGGGAACACCTTATTAAATGAAAAAGATAGATATTTAATGAGTCAGAATATCATAAAAGCAATTTCTGAAGGCTATTGCCCAATAATTGTTGTTTCAGCAATGGGCAGAAAAGGATTTCCATATGCAACAGATTCTTTACTTGATTTAGTAGATAGCGATGAGATTTTGGCAGACTTAAGAGAAAAAGACTTACTTATGAGTTGTGGAGAGATAGTATCATCAGTAATCATAAGTTCATATTTAAGAAGAAAAGGTCTAAAGACAAAAGCATTAACAGGGTGGCAAAGTGGGATTTTTACTAATAGCGACCATACTAGTGCTAAGATACTCAATATTCAAAAAGAAAACTTACTTAACTTATTGGGTGATGGTTTTGTTCCTATTGTGGCTGGATTCCAAGGTATTTCATTAAATGGCGACATTACAACGTTGGGAAGAGGTGGTAGTGATACTACTGCTGCTGCGATTGGAGTAGCTTTAAGTGTTGATAGGGTAGAGATTTTTACTGATGTAAAGGGCATCTACACTGCTGACCCAAGAGTTGTAAGCAAAGCTATGCTTTTAGATCAAATATCATTTACTGAACTATTCCAAATGGCAAGTCATGGATCAAAAGTTGTTCATCCACGTGCTGTAGAAATTGCTATGGAGAATGATATAGAGTTAGTTGTAAGTTCTTTAGAAAATGAATACCCTGGGACTATAGTGAAATCAATAAAGAAAGATCGTATTGAAGAAGAAAAAGTACGTTTCATTACTGCGCTTTCACATGAAGAAGGATTGGTACAAATACATTTTCCAAACTTATCAGGTATTGCAAGTAAAAAACTTTACAATAATCTGGCAAAAAACCTGGTAAGTTTAGACTTAATTAGTGTTACACCAAAGGGACATTATTTTGTCATAAAATCAGACAAACTTGATACGACAACAAGAATAAGTGACGAATTAAATTTAGAATATCAGGTAAGAGATCCAGTTAGTAAAATATCATGTATTGGAGTTGGTATGCATCAACAACCAGGTGTTTTTTCGCAAATAATTACAACACTTGTCAATAAGGATGTAGATGTCATACAAACCACTGATTCACATATGACGATTACCTGTTTAATTTACTCAAGCGACCTATGTAAAGCTTTAGAGGCTTTGCATGAGAAATTTTTTACTGCTTAGTGGAGGTACAAATGTTAAAAATAATTATATTAGGGATTATACAAGGTATCTCAGAGTTTTTGCCAATAAGTAGCTCAGGACATTTAGTGATTTTCGGGGAGTATTTAAATGTTTCCGTTCCAGGAAACACGATGGAAGTAATGTTGCATATTGGTACGGTTTTTTCAATTTTAGTATGTTTTTGGCCTAAAGTATGGCTAATTATACAAGATTTTTTTGGAATTTTTACTAAAAGAAATAAAAACCACTTTAATACGAAGACAAATCCAGTTCTTTTGCTTATTATAGCATCCATACCTGCTGTTATTACTGGATTGCTTTTAGATAATTATTTTGAGCAACTCTTTGACTCTGTCTTTCATGTCGGAATTGCTTTAATAGTAACAGGATTAGTTTTATTTTATTCTACAAAAGTTAAACTGGGAAATAGGGAACTTAAGGATTTAACAGCAAAAGATGCTCTATTTATTGGCATAGCTCAAAGTTTAGCTGTTATACCAGGCATATCTAGATCAGGAATGAGCATAACTGCTGGGTTTAAGAAAAAGCTAAGTAGAAAAACAGCTGCAGAATGGTCTTTTCTAATGTCGCTTCCTGTCACAGCTGGAGCAGGATTATTAAAAATTCCTGCTATGTTTAATGATTCAAACATAGTGGTATCAGAACTAATTGTAGGCATAATAGCATCGTTTATTTTTGGTATAATAGCAATAAAGGTATTAATGAAAGTAATACAAAGTGATAAGTGGAAATATTTCTCTTATTACTGTCTAATAATGGGAGTTTTGATGGTTGCTTTAAACATTTAATTTAAGGGGATAAAAATGGCAAAGAAAAAAGCGAAGAATAACTATAAAACAGAAGCCTTAGCAATAGCTTTAATAGCGGTTGCTATATTTTTGGCATTCATCATATACTCACAAGGTGATGGAGGTATTATTGGCGGCTTCTTATACAGATTATTGGCAAGCTTGTTTGGAAACTATGGATCTTATATCATAGTGTTGAGTTTAATACTGATTGGTTTAACAAATCTGTTTTCTGAAGAAAAACTTGCCAAAATTAAAATACTATATTTATCTTTAATAGTTATTTCTTTGCTAGCATTTATACATATATACTCAGCTCCAGTAGATGATTTTTCATCAGCCCATACACTAGGCTTAGAAGGCTTAGGAAGTGGTGTAATTGGGGGATATACTGTCTTTATATTGCATAAAACTATAGGAGTTATAGGTCTTTACATTTCACTAGTTACAATATTACTAGTAGGATTCTTGCTTTATACTGGTTTTAGTCTATTAAACGGGTTTAAAAAGATTGCTGATTTTTTTAGTTCCATTGTTAGTAATATGAAGAAGAAACAAAAGTCAAACAAACAAAAATCAAGTTCCAAAAAAGTAGAGGCTCAAAAAGAGCTTCCTAAAGAAGATAAGAGACAGGAGTTAATAATAGAGAGTCCTACTTATAATTATAATTATGAAGATGATAATAAAGAGCAAATAGAGATTGATTTAGATGAGAAGAAAGAAAAAAACTTAGAAGAAGAATCACAAGATGACATTAATGATGATGTTAAAGCAGACGCAGACCAGGATAATATAAAAGCAATAGTTAAAGATATTCGTGAGAAAAAAATACAGGACCAAGAAACTGAGTCTAATAGTCATTTTGATGAATCTGACTTGAGTGTTCAAGTAGCTATACCTGATGAAACTTATCAGTTGCCAAACTTTAATTTATTAAATAATCCAGAAGAGAAAGAACTAGATAGCCAGCAATTCTTAAGACAACAGGCTTATAAAATCGAAGAAACACTGAAGAACTTTAAAATTGATGCCAGGGTCACGAAAGTCTCAGTTGGACCAACAATCACTAGATTTGAACTTCAAATAGCAGCAGGCATTAAAGTTAGTAAAGTATCATCTCTTGAAAATGATATCGCTTTAAGCCTTGCAGTAAAAAGTATTAGAATAGAAGCACCGATACCAGGAAAATCTGCAATAGGAATAGAAGTACCAAATGAAACTAATAACATTGTTTTGTTAAAAGAAGTATTAACAAGTGATGAGTTTAACAAAGCAAAAGAAGGAATCAAGATTGGACTGGGGTTGGACATTTCAGGAACACCAATGATTAGTAATATAAATGAATTGCCACACTTACTAATAGCTGGTGCTACCGGTTCGGGGAAAAGTGTATGTATTAATATTGTAATATCAAGTATTTTACTAACTAAAAAACCTCATCAAGTGAAGTTTGTTCTAATTGACCCAAAGAGAGTAGAGTTAAGTGTTTATGATGAACTACCTCATTTACTAACTCCAGTAGTTACTGACCCCAAAAAAGCAGCCTCTGCACTAACGTGGGTTGTGCAAGAGATGGAGAAACGATATCAACAACTAGCTAAAAAAGGTGTAAGGAATATTTTGCAATATAACAAGAAAATCACTGCATCACAAGATGAAGTTGAGGAATTACCATATGTAGTAGTAGTAATTGACGAGTTAGCTGATTTAATGATGGTTGCATCAAAGGATGTTGAAGATGCAATCTGTAGGATTGCTCAAATGGGTAGAGCTGCAGGAATACATCTAGTAGTTGGTACTCAAAGGCCATCAGTAGATGTTATAACAGGCCTTATAAAGGCTAATATTCCAGCTAGGATAGCTTTTGCAGTGTCATCCTCAGTTGATAGTAGAACTATTTTAGATATGTCAGGTGCTGAGAAACTACTTGGAAATGGAGACATGTTATATATGCCACCAGGGCTAAATAAACCAGTAAGAGTTCAAGGTTCATTTATCTCAGAAACTGAAGTTAATAAGATAGTGGACTTTATCAGAGAGCAAAAAGAAGCAAATTACGCAAAAGAAAATTTTAATAAAAATAATACAGGAGAATCATCTGTACTAGATGAAAAAGATGAATTATTTGAAGAAGCTTTGCTTGTTTTTATAGAATATGGCTCAGCATCTATTTCTTTATTGCAAAGAAGGTTTAGAATTGGTTATACTAGAGCAGCAAGAATTGTAGATCAGTTAGAAGAAGCTGGTGCGATTACAGGTTATGCTGGAAGTAAACCTAGAGATGTAATTATGGAAAGTGAAATAGTCAAAGAGTTACTTGAAAGATCGAATTAGAGGAGGAGTATAATGAGTAAATTAGGTTCTTATTTAAAACAACAGCGTGAAGAAAAAAGTATGTCTCTCGAGGCACTTCATGAGGAGACAAAAATTAGGCAATTATATTTAGATGCAATCGAAAAAGGTGAATTTGACACTTTGCCAGGAGAAGTATACTTAAAAGGTTTTTTAAGAACTATATCAAGGGAGTTAAGACTTGAATATGCTCATTTGCTCAAATTATATAGTGAAGACACTGGTATTGAGCACCATGACGAGGTATTTGTATTAAATGCTAGTAATAATCTAAAAGAAATACAGAAAGAAAAATCTGTACAAAAGAGGTTCATGTATATTATAGCTGGACTTATTATTTTAAGTATAGCCGTTACTGTGTTTATGGTGTTTGGGAACTAAAATGAGTAATAAATTCTATGTAGTTAAGCTTGGTTGCGACAAAAATGATGTTGACGCTGATGTTATGAGGGGATTAATAAGCACAGCTGGATTTCAAGAAGTAGAAGATCCCGAAATGGCGAATATAATTATAGTAAACACTTGTGGGTTTATTAAAGCAGCAAAAGAAGAGTCTATAGATGCAATTCTTGCAGCTACTGAACAAAGTAATAACGTTAAAGTTTACGTGACTGGATGTTTAGCAGAAAGATATGCAGATGAACTAGCTGAAGAGATACCTGAAGTAGTATCTTTTATTGGTGTTGGTCACTTTGAGCAGATGGCTGAAATATTACAAAAAGATGCTCCAGACAAAATATATAAAGAAAATAAGAATATAGGACATAGTTTTACAAAAAGAAAAATCGATAATATGGTAAGTGCTTTTGTTAAGATTGCAGACGGCTGCAATAGTAGATGCTCTTATTGTGCTATTCCTACAATTAAAGGCAATTACCAAAGCAGAGATCTTTCAGACATCATCAGTGAAGTAAGATTATTAGCGAGTAGTGGTGTTAAAGAAATAAATCTTGTAGCACAGAACACAACAGCGTATGGCATGGATCTTAATACCAATGTGACAATAATAGATTTATTAAAGTCCCTACTGGAAGTGGAAGGTATAGAATGGTTTAGATTGTTATACTGCTATCCAGGTTATATATCTGAAGAATTAATTGAACTCATAGCTAAAGAAGACAGAATAGCATCATACTTAGATATCCCTATACAACATGCTCATCCTGAAATTTTAAAAGCCATGAAAAGAGGAGCAAGACAACTAATAAAACCAGAATGGTTTTCTAGTTTGAGAGAAAGAATCAATAATCTCACATTGAGAACAACCTTAATTGTTGGGTTCCCTGGAGAAACAGATGAGGAGTATGAGTACTTAAAAGAATTTATAAATGAAGTTAAGTTTGATCATCTCGGAGTCTTTGGATACTCTGAAGAAGAAAATACAGATGCTGCTTCACTTAAAGGAAAAGTATCTCAAGAAACAATTAATGAGAGACTCAATGAGTTGGTGGATGAGCAAAAATACATAGCTTATGCACGTAAAAAACATTTAGTTGGGAAAGTTTTCAAAGTTATAATTGAAAAGAAGCTCTCTAGGACTAGATACGAAGTAAGAAGTGAGGCTAATGCTCCAGGTATTGATGCAAGTTTTTATGTTGAAAGCAATAATGATATTGAAATTGGCCAAGTTGTAATGGTTAGAATAGATGAAATAAACTTTGATTCACTATTAGGAAGTGTAATATGAAGAATGTCCCAAACATAATATCCCTATTTAGAATTTTGGCAATTCTGCCTTTAATCTATTTTACTCAAAAAGATGATGTTATAAGTATTACAATTGGTTTAGTGATTTTTGCTATTGCTGCACTGAGTGACGCTGTTGATGGATATATTGCAAGGAAATATAATGTAATTTCAAATTTAGGAAAATTACTTGACCCGTTAGCTGATAAATTGCTAGTATTGTCAATATTTATTATTTTTTTGACCAAAGGTCAACTACCAATAGCACTTGTCATAGTAGTACTAGCTAGAGAATTAACAATTACTGGTCTAAGATCAATTGCAGCTGCAGAAGGGATAGTCATACAAGCTAGTGTTTATGGAAAAATTAAAACAATTACACAAATGATATTAATAATAGCATTGTATCTCGCTAATTTGGAGTTAGGTATTAATTTAGAAATTATATGTAATGTAATGATTTGGATTGTAGGTATAATTACATTGCTTTCAGGAGTAGACTATGTGTACAAAGCAAGAGAAGTATTTGTAGCTAAGTAAATTTAATTTAAGCAATATCTCAGATTTTGATGATATTGCTTTTTATTTTAACAAACTAAAAATAAGTGCAATTTTATCTTTAAATGCTATGTCTTATATAGTATAATGCAAAGGAACAATGGACTAGTCCATTAAGCCAATTTAGGAGGTGCTCAATGTCTATAGAATTGAACAGAAAATCAGGTGTACCGCTGTACGTTCAAATAAAACAGTACATTGCTGCACAAATTGAAGAAAGTGTATGGCATGCTGGTTCAAAATTGCCTACAGAAAGAGAATTGGCAAATATGTTAAATGTCAGCAGAAGTACTGTAAGTGTAGCCTATAAAGAATTAGAAGACGAAAATATTCTGATTTCAAAACAAGGTAAAGGAACTTTTGTAGCCGAAAAAAAATTGAAAGAACAAAAACTCAAACTAAACCAATTACTAGATAACTTCATACTAGAAGCCATTGAGCAAGGCTATAATAGAAAAGATATAGTTCGCATGGTTGATAAGTTGGCAAAAGAAAAAATTAAACAGTACACTAATGTTCATATTCTTTTTATAGAGTGTAATAAAGAACAAGTTGATTTTTTCTCCGCTGAATTATCTGAAGAATCTGGAATATTAGTAAAACCTTTAGTCTTAAGCCAGATATATAGTGATAAGAATGCTTTTCATACATTAGTCAATGAATTTGACTTAATCGTAACCACGTTTTTTCACTATGACGAAGTAATTGAAGTTTTACGAGAATTAAGAGTTGAAAAAGAAGTGATTGCTATCTCTTTAGAGCCAAAACTTGAGACAATGATAAAAATTGCAAAGTTTGATCCAGAGAGAAAAGTCGGTCTTGTATGTTTATCTGAAAACTTTGCCAGAAAAGTAGAGAAATCAATTTTAGACTCTGGTATAAGATTAAATGATTTCTCATACACAATTACAACTGATAAGAATGCCCTTAAAGACTTTATTGCCTCAAAAGAGTATCTTTTATCTTCTCCTGGAAGAAAAAAAGAAGTTACAACAAATCTTGAAAAGGACAAAGAGGTAATAGAGTTTGTATATCGCCCTGATGTAGGGTCGATAAATATGTTGAAAAATGCTGTCTTAAACTATCAAAAATGCTTGGTTAGGAGAGAATAAGATGAGTAAAAAGAAGTCAGAGATTACAATCAACTATGATTGGTGCAAGCGTTGCGGGATTTGTGCAGCTTTTTGCCCTGTAAAAGTATATGACTTAGATTCTAGTAATAAACCTATTATAGCTAGACCAGAGGCATGTATTGTTTGCAGAATGTGTGAGAAGAGATGTCCAGATCTTGCTATAAATGTAAAAGAGGTGACAAACTAATGCAAAAGAATATTAAATTATTACAAGGAAATGAAGCTTGTGTGGAAGGTGCATTAGCAGCAGGAGTAGAATTCTTTGCAGGTTATCCAATAACACCATCAACAGAAATTGCAGAAATTTTAGCTAGTAGACTACCAAAGGTTGGTGGCAAGTTTATCCAGATGGAAGATGAGATTGCTGGAATGGCAGCTACAATTGGAGGGTCATTAGCAGGGAAGAAGTCAATGACAGCTACAAGTGGACCAGGTTTTTCACTAAAACAAGAAAACTTTGGTTTTGCTTTGATGGGAGAAGTTCCATGTGTTATTGTCAATGTAATGAGAGGTGGTCCATCAACAGGTTTACCCACAGCAACTTCACAAGAAGATGTTATGCAAGCTAGATGGGGTACACACGGAGACCATGCTGTTATAGCTTTAGTTCCATATTCAGTTCAAGATACATATTATACAACAATTAGAGCTTTTAATTTAGCTGAAAAATATAGTATGCCAGTACTTGTCCTATTAGATGAAGTTATTGGTCATATGAGAGAAAAAGTAGAAGTGCCTGAATCTGTGGAAGGAATTCTACCAAGAAAAAGACCTGAAGTAAGCCCAGAAGAGTATCTACCTTATAAAGCAGATCCAACAGAAGCACCAATTTTGGCGCCATTTGGCTCTGGCTATAGATATCATGTTACTGGTTTAATCCATGACTTTACTGGTTTCCCAACAACAGATTCAACAAAAGTAAAATACCTAAAAGATCGTTTACATGATAAAGTTTACGCTAATTTAGATGACATTATAGAAGTAGATGAAATAGATACTGATGATATTGATTACTTAGTAGTTTCTTATGGATCAGTATCAAGATCAGCTGCTAGTGCTGTAAAAGAAGCTAGAGAAGCTGGAATAAAAGTTGGATTATTAAGACTTAAGACTATCTGGCCTTTTGCAGATAAATATATTGATAAGTATGCAGATAAAGTAAAAGCAATGATTGTTCCTGAGCAAAATCAAGGACAAATCGTTTATGAAGTTCAAAGAGCAGTAAATGGAAAAACAAAAGTGTTTGCAGAAAACAGATATGACGGTGAGTTAATTACACCTAAGCAAATACTTGAGAGAATTAAGGAGGTCCATAATAATGCTTAATGATCTAAAACATTATTTAAGAGAAGAAAAGATGAGTCATATTCTATGTCCTGGATGTGGACATGGAACAATCATGAATGCATTAGTACATGCTATTGAAGAATTAGACCTTGACCAGGACAAAACAGTTATAGTTTCTGGTATTGGGTGTTCATCAAGAATACCAGGATACTTAAACTTCAATACACTACATACTACACATGGTAGAGCAATTGCTTTTGCAACAGGTATTAAACTGGCTAACCCAGAGTTAAAGGTTATTGTAATAACTGGTGATGGGGATGCTTCAGCAATAGGTGGAAATCACCTAATTCATGCATCTAGAAGAAATATTGACATAACAACTATTATATTTAACAACAATATATATGGCATGACAAGTGGTCAATATTCACCTATGACACCAATTGGAAGCTATGCAACCACAGCTCCATATGGTAATATAGATAGAGGTTTTGATTTATGTAACTTAGCTATTGGTGCAGGAGCAACATTTGTTGCAAGAGGTACAGCATACCATGTATCAATGCTTACAAAACTTATAACACAAGCTGTTGACAGTAAAGGTTTCAGTGTAGTAGAGGCAGTATCGCATTGTCCTACATATTATGGAAGAAGAAATAAGATGCGTGATGCAGTAACCATGCTAGAATGGCAAAAAGATCATGCAATGCCAGCAAAGGCATTTGAAAAGCTTCCTAATGAAAAAACTGAAGGCAAGTTTCCTATAGGAGTTCTTTTTGATGAACAAGCTCCTGAATATTGTGAGGAATATCAGAAAATTATTGATGCTCAAAAGGAGGAACAATAATGTCAACACAAATTAGATTAAGCGGTTCTGGTGGACAAGGAATGCTGCTAGCAGGTATTATTTTGTCAGAGGCCGCAATTTTAGAAGAAAAGAATGCAGTTCAAACTCAGTCATATGGTCCTGAAGCAAGAGGTGGAGCAAGTAAGAGTGAAGTAATAATAAGTGATGAAGAAATTGCTTATCCAAAAGTTACACTCCCAGATGTTATGCTTGCACTAACACAAGAAGCATATGATAAGTATGCAGTAGATATGAATGATAATGGTACATTAGTAATTGATGACTCTATTAAATTATCGGGAAATGATAAATGTAAAGTTGTCAGTGCACCTATAATTGAAAGCGCAAGAGAAGATCTTGGAAGAGTCATTGTAGCTAATATTGTAGCATTAGGAGCTCTAGTTAAGGTTAGCGGAATTGTTAGCCAACAATCTCTTGAGACAGCAGTACTAAAGAGAGTTCCAAAAGGAACAGAAGAGCTCAACAAAAAAGCATTGCAAACTGGCTTTACGCTAGTAGCAAATAAATAAGTTCGGAGGGAGCTAATTATGTCAAAAGAAAATCTTAATCCAAAAGAGATTGCACAAGCGCAAATTAAAGCGGCATGCGACAAGTTAAACGCAGACCCAAGTATTTACGAGGTACTAAAAGAACCTGCAAGAGTTATGCAAGTTAGTGTACCAGTAAAAATGGACGATGGTAGTGTTAGAACTTTCGTTGGTTACAGATCACAACATAATGTTGCATTAGGCCCAGCTAAAGGTGGATTACGTTACCACCCAGATGTACATCTTGATGAGGTTATTGCATTATCAATGTGGATGACTATTAAATGTGCTGTTGTTGGTTTACCTTATGGTGGAGGAAAAGGTGGCGTTGTGGTTGACCCAAAAGAGTTATCACAAAATGAATTAGAAAAATTATCTCGTGGTTTTATCCGCGCATTAGGTGATTTTGTAAGTCCACTTAAAGATATCCCAGCTCCAGACGTAAATACAAACCCACAGATTATGGCATGGATGATGGACGAATATGACCAAATTAAAGGATACAACAATCCTGGTTTAATAACCGGAAAGCCAGTAGAATTATATGGTTCTTTAGGTAGAACTGAAGCTACAGGTAGAGGTGTATTTATCGCAGCTAGAGAAGCAGCTGAGCGTATTGGTCTTCCACTTGAAGGCGCTAGAGTAGTTATGCAGGGTTTTGGTAATGTATCTACTTACGCAGCTTTATTGTTTGGCGAAGCTGGTTCAAAGTTAATTGCTGTACGTGATTACTATGGTGGAGCATACAATCCAGAAGGAATGGATATACAAGAGCTATATGATTATGTATACAATAATCCTGAGAATACAAGAAAAACTGTTGTAGGATTCCCTGGTTCTGAAGACATAGAAAGCAATGATGCATTATTTGCAATTGATTGTGATATTCTAGTGCCTGCAGCACTTGAGAACATGATAACAGGAGCTAATGCTCATACAGTATCTACAAAGCTTATCTCTGAAGGAGCTAATGGACCAATTACTCCAGACGCTGACAAGATCTTAGAAGAGAAGGGCATTTTAGTTGTTCCAGACGTACTAGCTAATGCTGGTGGCGTTACAGTTTCATATTTTGAGTGGGTACAAAACCTACAAAACTTCTATTGGACTTTAGAAGAAGTCAATGAGCGTCTTGAAAGAATCATGGTAGATGCATTTAACGAAATCTACGAAATGAAAGATGAAAAAGGCGTATCAATGAGAGTTGCAGCTTACATGAAAGCAATTAACAATATTGCTTATAACATGAAGATGCGTGGCACAATCTAAGACAAGTTAATTTGACCCTCCCTATAAGTCAATAGGGAGGGTATCTGTCGTTTTTTATGTAATAGTAAGATTTTACATTTTTACCTCTGATTTATTTATTAAAAAGTTTTATTAGGAGTGTGTATTATGTCATATGAAGATATGAAGAAAAATTTACAAGATGAAATGAAAAAATGGGAAGAAGGACCTTTAGCGAAAACTTTAGCTAGGGCACCTGAAAGAAGAGAAGAATTCACAACAAGCTCTGAAATGGTAGTAAATCCTGTTTATACTCCACTTGATATTGAAGAAGAAAAATATATGGACGAACTTGGTTTACCAGGCCAATATCCATATACACGTGGAGTATACCCGACAATGTATAGAGGAAGATTCTGGACAATGCGTCAATATGCTGGTATGGCTGATGCAGCAGAATCTAACAAAAGATATAGATATTTATTAGAACAAGGCCAAACAGGTTTAAGTGTAGCTTTTGATCTTCCTACACAAATTGGATATGATTCTAATCATTCATTATCTAATGGAGAAGTTGGTAAAGTAGGAGTTGCAATTGATACCCTTGCTGATATGGAACTATTATTTGATAATATTCCACTAGACAAAGTAAGCACATCAATGACTATAAATGCACCTGCAGCTGTTTTACTAGCAATGTATATTGCTGTAGCAGAAAAACAAGGTGTTAGTGTTGAACAGATTTCTGGAACAATACAAAACGATGTGTTAAAAGAGTATATTGCTAGAGGCACATATATTTATCCACCAGAGCAATCAATGAGATTAATTACTGATATTTTTGAATATTGCTCACAGAACGTTCCTAAATGGAACACAATCAGTATTAGTGGTTATCACATTAGAGAAGCTGGATCAACAGCTGCACAAGAAGTTGCATTTACTCTAGCAGATGCAATTGCTTATGTCGAAGCAGCTATTGAGTCAGGTTTAGAGATAGACCAATTTGCCTCAAGACTGTCTTTCTTCTTCAATTCTCACTTGAACTTTATTGAAGAAATAGCTAAGTTTAGAGCTGCAAGAAGATTATGGGCCAAAATTGTAAAAGAAAGATTCAATGCAAAAAAAGAAAATTCAATGAGATTGAGATTCCACACACAAACAGGTGGATCTACTTTAACAGCACAACAGCCTGATAATAATATTATCAGAGTTACACTTCAGGCGTTAGCTGCTGTACTTGGAGGTACTCAATCACTACATACAAACTCCAAGGACGAAGCTTTGGCATTGCCAACGGAGGAGTCTGTAAGAATAGCTTTAAGAACTCAGCAAATTATTGCACATGAAAGTGGAGTTGCTGATACTGCTGATCCATTTGCAGGAAGTTATTACTTAGAAGCTTTGACAGATCAAATAGAAGCTGAAGCTATTAAGTACATTGAAAAAATCGATGACTTAGGTGGCGCAGTCAAAGCAATTGAACATGGATATATCCAGCAAGAAATTGCTGACAGTGCATATAAATATCAAATGGGTGTAGAAAGTGGCGACAATATTGTTGTTGGTGTAAACAAGTTTGAAGCTGAAGAAGAGTCACCTAAGAACTTATTAAGAATTGATGATGCAGTTGAAACTCGTCAGATTGATAGACTTAACAAAGTTAAAGAAGAAAGAGATAATGAGGCTGTCAAGAAAGCATTAGCAGAACTTAAGGAAGCAGCTGAGGGAACAGATAATCTAATGCCATACATTTTAGATGCTGTTAAAGCTTATGCTACTTTAGGTGAAATAAGTGATGTAATGCGTGATGTATTTGGCGAATATAAGCCTGCAGAAATCTTATAGAGGGTGGAGAAAATGTCAGAAAGAAAAATAAGAATTCTAGTAGCTAAACCAGGACTTGATGGACATGATAGAGGAGCAAAGGTTGTTGCAAGAGCGCTTAGAGATGCTGGAATGGAAGTAATCTATACTGGGCTAAGACAAACCCCAGAACAGATTGTTAGAGCGGCTGTTCAAGAAGACGTTCAATTTATCGGATTATCATGCTTATCTGGTGCTCATAATCATCTTTTCCCAAAAGTAACACAGTTGCTTAAAGAAAATGATGCAGAAGATATAATTGTTTTTGGTGGAGGAGTTATTCCATCTGATGATATTCCATTTCTTAAAGACAATGGTATTAAAGAGATTTTTGGACCAGGAACCAGTACAGACCGCATTATCACATTCATAAATAGTTTGTGCAATGAATAATATAGAAAAATTCACTGAAGAAATTAAAAATTGTAATAGGAGATATATTGCAAAAGCAATAACTCTTATTGAAAATCAAGATAAAGAAGCAACAGAGTTAATAAACAACCTATATCAGTATTGTGGAAATACCAAGATAATAGGAATAACTGGTCCCCCAGGAGCTGGTAAGAGTACCTTAGTGGGTGAATTAGTAAAGCATATCAGATCTCTTGGAAAAACATGTGGATTAGTTTTAGTAGATCCAAGTAGTCCTTTTACTGGAGGGGCAATTCTAGGTGATAGAATCAGAATGCCAGAACTGACTAATGATGATGGTGTTTTTATTAGATCAATGGGAACAAGAGGTAGTTTAGGTGGACTTACAAAAGCTACTAGAGATACTGTCAAAATACTTGATGCATCAGGCTATGATTATGTTATAATCGAAACTGTTGGTATTGGGCAAGCAGAAACTGATATAGTTCAAACAGCAGATGCTGTAGTCGTGGTTTCTGTACCAGGGTTGGGAGATCATATTCAAACTCTTAAAGCTGGGATAATGGAAATAGCAGATCTTTTTGTAGTTAATAAAGCAGATAAAGATGGTGCTTCAAAAACTGTTAGAGAGCTCAAGCTAATGATAGAAATGAGTAATTACGAAGTTAGCGAACGACCACCAGTTTTACCAATAGTATCTTTATCAGGAGAAGGAATACCTGAGTTATTCTCAAAAATTGAAGATTTTATTACACGAAACATAGAAAATGGAAACTTTGAAAAACGTAGAAAAGAACAACTAATGTTTGAAATACAAGATATTTTGCAATACAAAATGCAACAATTCATTAAGTCAAACATTAAAGAGTCTGAGTATAGAGATAATGTAGATAAAATATATAACCATGAGTCTACTCCTTATCTTGTTTCAGATAAACTATTAAGCATTTTATTAAATAAAGGAGAATAACCGATGTTAAATAAAATTGATCATCTTGGTGTTGCTGTAAAAAGCATTGAACAAGCATTAGAGTTTTATCGAGATGTATTAGGTGTAGAACCTACAGGAATGGAAGAAGTTCCAAGCCAAAAAGTTAAAGTTTGCTTCTTACCCGTTGGTGAAAGTAATATTGAATTACTAGAACCAACTTCAGAAGATAGTGCTATTGCTAAGCATATCGAAAAAAGAGGAGAAGGTATTGCTCATTTAGCTTTTCGAGTAGATGATATTGAAGAAGCTCTTGCAACATTGAAGGAAAAGGGAGTTCGATTAATTAACGAAACTCCACAACCTGGTGCGCACGGAGCAAAGATAGCATTTATTCACCCAAAAGCTAGTAATGGCATTTTAATAGAGTTGTGTGAACGCAACGAATAAGGAGGAGTAGGAATGGAGCACGTTATTGAAGAACTGAGACAAAGAAAACAGAAGGTCATGGATGGTGGCGGTGAAAAGAGAATCGCAGCACAACATTCTAAAGGCAAAATGACTGCTAGAGAAAGACTAGAAGTCTTACTAGATGAAGGTAGTTTCATTGAAGTTGGAATGTTTGTCAAACACCGATGTAATGACTTCGGAATGGATGAAGTTGATGCTCCTGGTGAAGGTGTTGTAACTGGGTATGGTACTATTGGCGGAAGACTTATATATGTATTTGCGCAAGACTTCACAGTAATAGCAGGTACCCTAGGTGAGATGCATGCTAAAAAGATAACAAATATCATGGATCTTGCTGTAAAAAATGGTGCACCTTTAATAGGAATTAACGACTCTGGTGGTGCAAGAATTCAAGAAGGTGTAGATGCTCTTAACGGATATGGAGAAATTTTCTTCCGTAATACTATGGCATCAGGCGTAATTCCACAAATTTCAGTTATTTTAGGACCATGTGCTGGTGGTGCAGTATATTCACCTGCATTAACTGATTTTGTATTTATGTCAAAATCAACAGCTCAAATGTTTATTACTGGTCCTCAAGTAATCAAGGCCGTTACTGGAGAAGAAGTTACAGCTGACGCTCTTGGTGGTGGAGAAGTTCATAATGCAAAAAGTGGTGTATCACACTTCTTAGGAGAAGATGAAAAAGATACATTACTCAAAGTAAGAGAATTGGTAGAATTCTTACCACAAAACAACATGGAACAAGCTCCAATGGAAGATACACAAGACGATGGTTGGAGAACAAATGATAGCTTAGTTGATATAGTTCCACTTAATCCTAATAGAGGATATGACGTGAGAAATGTAATCAGCGAAGTTGTAGATAATGGACAATTTTTAGAAGTACATGAACATTATGCTAAAAATATCGTTGTTGGATTTGCTAAGGTTAATGGCAGACCAGTTGGTATAGTTGGTAATAACCCGATGGTATTAGCAGGATGTTTAGATATAGATGCTTCAGACAAAGGTTCACGTTTTATTAGATTCTGTGATGCATTTAATATCCCATTAGTTACTTTTGTAGACGTACCAGGCTACTTACCTGGCGTAGCTCAAGAGTATGGTGGAATAATAAGACACGGAGCAAAACTATTGTATGCATATTCTGAAGCTACTGTGCCAAAGATTTCTGTAATTACAAGAAAAGCTTACGGCGGAGCATATTTAGCTATGAACTCAAAAGCTTTAGGAGCAGACATAGTATACGCATGGCCAAATGCTGAAATTGCTGTAATGGGACCATCTGGTGCAGCGAACATTATCTTTAGAAAAGAGATCGCAGCTGCTGATAATCCACCAGAGAAAAGACAAGAAAAAATCGCAGAATACAGCGAAAAATTTGCAAACCCATATGTGGCAGCGTCTCGTGGCTTAATTGACGATGTAATTGATCCTAGACAAACAAGAATTAGTCTTATCAATGCTTTAGAATCTTGCGCTACTAAGCGTGAAAATAGATTCACTAAAAAGCATGGTAACATTCCTGTATAGGAGAGGATAAATATGAGTCAATTTGAATATGGTGCTATTGTCTTAGCTATAGGTATGACAGTTGTAATGACTGCATTAATTGGACTTGCCTTGGTAATGGGCTTAATGAAGAAGGTCTTTTACAAAGAGCAAAAAGCCAATAAAACAGTAGCTGTAGCTGAAAAAAAGGTTGAAGAGAAACCTAAAGTTGAAAATAAACCAAAAAACAATGATGCTATTATTGCTGCAATAAGTGCTGCAATTGCTGCTTTCACAGGTCAAGAAGAGCTAAACTTTAACATTATTTCGGTAAGAAAAGTTGGTCGTTCAGAATGGCATGAAGCAGGAAAACAAGCATTACTACAATCTAAAATATCTAATAAAATGTAACCGATGAAGGGAGAATTTATCGTGCGTAAATTTAATATAACAGTAAATGGCGAAGTTTATGAAGTTGAAGTAGAAGAACTAGGTGCTGATAATCAACCAGTGGCATCAACACCGAGACCAGCAGCTAAACCTGCTCCAAAAGCAGCTCCAGCTCCTGCAGCAGCTGCACCTAAAGCCGAAAATAAAAAAGAAGCTCCTGGTGTGAAGCCAGCTACAGTTGGCGTAGGAGAAGAATCTGTATCATCTCCAATGCCTGGTGTTGTTTTGGATGTAAGAGTTAGTGAAGGTGACACTGTTTCAGCTAACGATGTATTGCTAGTATTAGAAGCAATGAAAATGGAAAATGAAGTTATGGCTCCACGTGCTGGTGTTATTGCTAATGTTGCAGTTCAAAAAGGCAGTAATGTTAATGCTGGTGACATTATGGTGGTTATAAAGTAGCAACATTGGAGGGATAATATTGCTTGGTGATGCGTTTGTAAAGTTTTTATCGGAAACTGGTTTTGCTACAATTACACTGCCAGAAATTGTAATGATATTAGTTTCTTTAGTGTTAATATATTTAGCGATAGTCAAAAAATTTGAGCCGCTACTATTACTACCAATTGGTTTTGGTATGATGATAGCAAATCTTCCTCTATCTGGGATTATGGCAGAACCAGTAGGAGAGGATATAGGTGGACTATTTTATTATTTGTATCAAGGTGTAAAGCTTGGTATATATCCACCGCTGATCTTTATGGGAGTAGGAGCAATGACAGACTTTGGTCCACTAATTGCAAATCCTAAAACATTCCTATTAGGAGCAGCAGCTCAAATCGGTATTTTTGTTACTTTCTTAGGTGCTTTATTAATGGGCTTTAGTCCTGAAGCAGCAGGTGCAATAGGTATTATTGGTGGAGCTGATGGCCCTACAGTAATATACTTAGCTTCAAGACTTGCTCCAGAATATTTAGGACCTTTAGCTGTAGCAGCTTATTCATACATGGCTTTAGTACCAATTATTCAGCCTCCTATTATGAGAGCTCTTACATCTAAAAAAGAGAGACAAATAGTGATGAAGCAGCTTAGACCTGTTTCAAAAGTAGAAAGAGTACTATTTCCAATAATAGTTACACTTCTTTGTGGCTTATTATTACCTGCAGCTGTTCCGTTACTTGGAATGCTTATGTTTGGTAACTTAATGAGAGAAAGCGGAGTAGTTAACAGATTAAGTGATGTAGCTCAAAATGCTTTAAATAATATAATTGTAATTTTCTTAGGATTAACAGTAGGTGCTACTGCAAATGCTGAAGCATTCTTAAACATGGATACATTAAGTATTATTGCTTTAGGTCTGTTTGCCTTTGCAGTAGGAACAGCTGGTGGAGTATTACTTGCAAAATTAATGGGAGCACTCTCAAAAGGAGATATCAACCCATTAATAGGATCTGCTGGTGTTTCAGCTGTGCCAATGGCAGCTAGAGTGTCGCAAAAAGTTGGTCAGCAAGAAAATCCACAAAACTTCCTACTTATGCATGCAATGGGTCCTAACGTTGCTGGCGTAATTGGTTCAGCTGTTGCAGCTGGAATAATGTTATCAATTCTAGGATAGTAGAAGTACAAATAGATAATTAGGAGTTTTAGAAATGAAAAAAATTACTGTTGGCGTATCTAATAGACATATTCATATTTCACAAGAACATCTTGAACAGTTATTTGGAAGTGGTTATGAACTAACTAACTTTAGAGATTTAGGTCAACCTGGTCAATATGCTTGTGAAGAATCTGTTGAAGTATGCGGTCCAAAAGGATGTTTTCCAAAAGTAAGGATTTTAGGTCCTACAAGATCTAAAACTCAGTTTGAAATATCATTGACTGATAGTTTTGCTTTAGGAATTAAGAATGTGCCTGTAAGAGATTCTGGTGATTTAGCTGGAAGTCCGGGTGTTACAATCAAAGGACCTAAAGGTACTGTAGAGCTTGAAGAGGGTGTAATTGTTGCCAAAAGGCATATACACATGCTTCCTGAGGATGCAGAAAAATTTGGTGTAAGTGATAAGGACCTAGTTAAAGTTCAAACAGTTGAAAATGAAAGACAACTTATTTTTGATAATGTTTTAGTTAGAGTACATGAAAGCTTTGCACTAGAAATGCATGTCGATATTGATGAGGCTAATGCAGCTATGCTCAAAAATGGCGATATGGTATCTATAGTAGAATAGTAAAACAAATAAAAAAGCTTGCTCAAAATAAAAATTGAGCAAGCTTTTCTTATTCATTCATTTTATCAATACGAGAGAAGCCTTCTCCTAGTACCTGATGTACATTAGAAACGATGACAAACGCACTAGGGTCTATATCGCTAATAATTTCCTTGATTTGTGCTACTTCATTTCTCCTAATAATAACGATTGCAGTAAGTTTATCTTCTTGACTATACGCACCTTTAGAATATAAGAAGGTAGCCCCTCGATTCATATCACTTATTATTCTTTTTGCTATGCCTTCATTATGTTCACTAATGATGCGTACTTCTTTAGTATAAGAAATACCTTCCTGTACAGTATCAATCATTTTAGTAGTTGCGAAAAGTCCAATTAATGCATACATTGCATATTCAGGAGAAAAGAATAAAGCTGCTGAGACTATAACTAATACATCAATACTAAGCAATGCTTGACCAAGTGTAATGGGTGTATACTTAGATAAAATTCTAGCTAGTAAATCAGTTCCACCAGTTGAGCCTTGTGACCTAAACACAATACCAATACCTATACCTGAAATTACTCCGCCAAAAAGCGTTGCCAGTAAAGGGTCATGTGTCAGTGGGATAATATCCTCTAATAAATACACAAAGCCTGATGTAGCAATTGCTCCAACTATTGAATTAAGTGCAAATTTCCAACTAATTAAAACTCCACTAATAATTAACAAGGGTAGATTAGCTGCAAATAAAAATATTCCTGGGGACCACTCAAAAAGATGATATAATATAGTAGCGATACCACTTAAGCCCCCAGCGGCAATTCTATTTGGTATCATAAATGCACTAACACCTATAGCTGTAATGAAACTACCAAGCAAAATACCTAATAAATTTGTAATTTTTTTTAACAATGAAATCACCCTTTCTATTGGAGGTACAATAATAATGAAAAAACGCTTAAGAGACTACGGAATTAAAATTGGTGTTCTAACACCAGGGCTACATAATGCAATAACTGATGTAAAAGGTATCAAAGTTGGTCATGTCACACTCAATAATGACAGTAATGGATGTGCTAGAACCGGAGTAAGTGCTATAATTCCTCATAGTGAAAATATATATAAAAATAATTGTGCTGCAGCCATTTATGTGCATAATGGCTATGGTAAAGCAATGGGTATAGCACAAGTTCAAGAACTTGGATATATTGAGACTCCGATAATGTTAACAAATACTCTTAATATTGGCAAGGTTTCAGATGGACTTATTGAATATTTATTGAGAGAAAACCCTGATTTACGGTCAGTTAACACGATTATTGGAGAGTGTAATGATAGTAAGCTAAATGAAATAGAACAGAGATTTGTCTCACAAGATGACTCTATTTTGGCACTTGAATGTGCTAAAGATGGCTTTCTGCAAGAAGGAAATGTAGGCGGAGGTACAGGAATGGTGGCCTTTGGTTACAAAGGAGGAATTGGCACATCTTCTAGGGTGATTAACTTAGATAATAAATCTTACACAGTTGGATCTTTAGTTCAAGCTAATTTTGGTAAAAGAGAGAACTTAGTGATTGATGGAATCCCCGTTGGACAATTATTAGAAAATGACGAAGCAGAACACGATGGATCTGGTTCTATTGTAATGATTATAGCAACTGATGCACCATTTGATAATAGACAACTATATAGAATAGCTAAAAGAGCAAGTATGGGTCTAGCGAGAACAGGTTCAATTGCATCACATGGAAGTGGTGACTTTGTGATTGCATTTTCAACAACTAATCGAAAAAGTAAAGATGCTAAAAATGAAATTACAAAAAGCATTATGGCAGAAGATGGAGCATCAATGTATGAATTTTTTAAAGCAGCAGTTGAAGCTACAGAAGAAGCAATTATAAATGCACTTTTTGCTGCAGAGACAATGACAGGACGAGATCAAACAACAATCAAAGCATTGCCAAAGGATAAAGTTTTAAGTATTATTAAAAACTATAGGTATAATATAAGTAAATAAATAGAAGGTGAAATGATGAAACAGTATTATCATTTACTGACATATGGGTGTCAGATGAATGTCGCAGACAGTGAGACTATTGCAGGAATATTAAAAACAAAAGGATATTACTCTACAGAAAGTTTAAAAGAGGCAGATTTGATATTTGCTATAACTTGTGCCGTTAGAGATAATGCAGAGCAAAAAATTTATGGAAAACTTGGTGAATTATCTAAGCTTAAAGAAAATAAACCACATCTAATTTTGGGTATAGGTGGTTGTATGACTCAACAAGATGAAATAGCAAAACATATTTATCAAAGGTTCCCTTCAATCAATATTGTATTTGGTACAGATAATTTGCATAGTCTTTCAAATGATTTAGATGCAATTATAGAAGAAAGTAGAAGAATACTTGATGTCCATGAAATAACTGGAGACATCTATGAAGACCTACCAAAGATGCATTCAGAAAATCATAGAGCATTTGTTAATATAAATTTTGGTTGCAATAATTTTTGCACATATTGTATAGTACCTCATGTTAGAGGCAGGGAAAGAAGTAGATCGATTGAGTCTATATATGATGAAGTATATCAGTTAGGCAACCAAGGCTATAGAGAAGTTACACTGCTTGGGCAAAATGTAAACTCTTATGGGAATGATCTAGACGATAAAATTAATTTTGTACAACTTCTAAAGTCTTTACTTGAAATTGAAAATATTAAAAGAATTAGGTTTATGACTTCTCATCCTAAAGATATGAGTAAAGATTTAATTCATTTAGTACGAGATGAAAACAAATTATGCAATCATATACATTTACCAATACAATCAGGAAGCTCAAAGGTTCTAAAGAAGATGAATAGAAGATACGATCAAGATAAGTATCTTGATCTAGCAAGATATATTAGAAATGAGATACCTCAAGCTACAATTACTACTGATATTATTGTAGGTTTTCCCGGAGAAACGGAAGAGGACTTCTTAGAGACTATGAAAGTAGTAGATGAAATCGAATTTGACTCGGCTTATACTTTCGCATACTCAAAAAGACCAGGTACACCAGCAGCAAAATTTGAAGATCAAGTACCTGAAGAAGATAAGAAGAATAGATTATATAGATTGATAGACCAAGTAAATATGTATATGGAAAAAAGTAATAAGAGTAGACTAGGTAAAAAAATATCAATTATGGTAGATGGAAAGAGTAGAAAAGACGATGAAGTGTGGAGTGGTAGAAGTGATGATAATAAACTAGTTCACTTTAGAGGAGACTATAATGTAGGAGATATTATAGAACTTGAGGTATACGACTATACCCCACATGTTTTATGGGCTAAATAAACGGAGGTTATAACATTGTATACACCTATGCTAAAACAATATCTAAGAATAAAGCAAAAAAATAAAGATAAAATCATTTTTTTTAGACTAGGTGATTTTTATGAAATGTTCTTTGATGATGCAAAGAAGGCATCAAAGATTTTAGATATAGTATTGACATCTAGAAATGCTGGTGACGGTAATAAAGTTCCTATGTGTGGAATACCTTATCATTCAGCTGATAGCTATATTCATAAACTTGTAGAACACGGAGAGAAAGTGGCTATCTGTGAACAAATTGAAGATGCTAAGCATGCAAAAGGTCTTGTTAAGAGAGCTGTTGTTAGCACTATAACTCCAGGAACTTTAGTAGATAGTCAATACTTAGCTCCTGATACAAATAATTATTTAATTAGCATAGCAAAAGAAGAAAATTGCTATGCTTATAGCTATTTGGATGTATCCACCGGTCAATTCAGATATGGCTATTATGATGGAGATGATAGTGAATATAAACTATATGATAAGATTAAAAAATTAAGGCCTAGTGAAATTCTAATTTGTGATAATACAAGCATTGATATGACAAAATTTAATAATAACTACAGTCTTGCTATTATTACAGGTCTTGACAAAAATATTCTAGCATCTGTTGACGTTAATCTAGATTATGTAAATAAAGAAGTTGCGAAATCTTTAGCAATAATGCTTCAATATGTAAAAGATAATCAATCCAACTTACTTAAAAGAATTACTGAAATTACTTTTGATGACGAGGCTAAAAATATGATTTTAGACTCGACAACTATTAATAATTTAGAGTTGATAGAGTCTCTTAGAGAGAAGAAAAAAAGTGGTTCATTATTCCATCACCTAGATCAAACTAAGACAGCTATGGGTAGTAGAATGATTCGTGAATGGATTCTAAACCCTTTACTTGATATTAAAGAAGTTGAAAAGCGCCAGGCAACAATTACAGTATTTATTGATTATCATTCATTACAAGCTGAATTGGTTGAAAAGCTTAAAAATATAATTGATATAGAAAGACTAATAGCTAAGTTAGCAACTTATAATATAAACGGTAAAGATCTTGTAAGTTTAGCTGTCTCACTTGACTATGTAGAAGAAATCAGGAACCTAATAGAAAACTATGATGATGAAATTCTTAATAAAATGCAGTTAAGTTTTAAAAAGGCAGAGGCAATTTCTGATTATATTCATAACTCAGTAAATAGTGATCCCCCAGCTAGTATTCGCGAAGGTGATATAATTGCTGATGGATATAATGATGAGGTTGATCGTTTAAGAAAGATAAAAGATAGTGGAGAAAATTGGATTACTGAGCTTGAGCAAAGTGAAAAAGAAAAAACAGGAATAAAGAATTTAAAAGTTGGATATAACAAGGTGTTTGGCTACTATTTAGAAGTAACTAAGTCAAATCTAAGTAATGTGCCAGACGACTATATAAGAAAACAAACCTTATCAAATTCTGAAAGATATATAACTCCTGAACTTAAAGATAAAGAAGAAGAAATACTCAACGCACAAGAAAAGCTATATGACTTAGAGTATTCTTTATTCCAAGAAATAGTGTTAGGTTTGTTAACATATGTAAATGACATGCAACTAATAGCAAGAGATGTTGCAATCCTTGATTCATTATCATCGTTGTGTAATGTAGCTACAAGAAATCGTTACATAAAACCTAGACTAGTTAACAGCACAATCCTTGATATAAATGAAGGCAGACATCCTGTAATAGAAAGAGTCATGAAACAAGGAGAGTTTATACCTAATGATATAAATCTTAATAATAATTCTATATTTCATATAATTACTGGACCTAACATGTCAGGAAAGAGTACTTTTATGAGACAGACTGCTCTTATAATCATTCTAGCTCAAATAGGAAGTTACGTTCCAGCAACACATGCTACTATAGGGGTTGCAGACAGGGTATTTACAAGAGTAGGGGCTTCTGATGACATTTTCTCAGGACAAAGTACTTTTATGGTAGAAATGAACGAAGTAGCAAATATATGCAAAAACGCTACAAGCAGAAGTTTTGTCATTCTAGATGAAATAGGAAGAGGTACTAGTACATATGATGGCATGAGTATAGCAAGAGCGGTATCTGAATATTTATTAAGTGTTAAATGCAGAGTTTTATTTGCTACACATTATCATGAGTTGGTAGATTTAGAGGATAAATACTCAAAAATTAAAAATTATTCTGTTGCGGTCTATGATGATGGTGATGATATTGTTTTCTTGCATAAAATTATCCCAGGGGCTAGTAATAGAAGTTATGGAATTCATGTATGTAAACTAGCCGGAATACCACAGATTGTTATCAACAAGGCTGAGAAATACCTAAAAGGTCTAGAAAAAGATGGTGCTAATGAAAGTTCTATCATTCAGCAACTATCAATAGACGCCTTAGTGCATAATACTAACCCTGTATTAGAAGAAATACAGTCACTTAAATTAGAAAAACTAACACCTATAGAAGCACTAAATTTAATTTATAGATGGCAAACTAAACTTAGTGAGGAGCTTTCAGATGAGTAAAATCAAACTCTTACCTAATAATGTGATAAACCAAATAGCAGCTGGAGAAGTAATAGAAAGACCTGCATCAGTTGTCAAAGAGCTTCTTGAAAACTCTATTGATGCCTATGCGAATCAAATTACTCTTGATATAAAAGATGGAGGACTGAGCCAAATTAAAGTCTTAGATAATGGCATAGGTATGACTTTAGAAGAAATGAAAATGGCTTTTGTAAGACACGCAACAAGCAAGATATTTTGTGAAGAAGATCTTAGCTCTATTAGAACATTAGGCTTTAGAGGGGAGGCTTTACCCAGTATTGCTTCAGTAAGTGAAGTGATTGTAAAATCAAAGCAAGACAATGATATTCATGGTAACCTAATAAAATTTGATAATGGATATTTAGTTGATAATAGAGTTATAGCTTGCCAAAAAGGAACTGAAATCACAGTTAGCAATATCTTTAATAAGATTCCAGCACGTAAAAAGTTCTTAGGTACGAGTAGAGGAGAAAGTATAAGAATCACAGATGTTTTTCAGGATCTTGTTTTCTCAAACTCTCATATAAGTTTCACATATATTCGAGACGATAAGCTTATTACTAAAACTTTGGGTGATGGAAAACTTGAAAATGTAGTAAGTGAAGTCTTGGGAAGTGATTATTGCACAGAAAGCTTATTAGTAGACTATAAAGAAGGTAGCTATAAGGTAACTGGTCTAATTTCAAAGCCAAACTTTAATGAAGCTTCAAGAAAAAAGCAATTTATATATGTTAACAATAGGCCTATTGATGATGGGACTATTACTCATGCTTTAGAATATGCTTTTGGTAACTTAATACCAAAAGGAAGGTATCCATTTGCAATACTATTTTTAAGTTTACCTAGTGATGAGATAGATGTTAATGTACATCCTAATAAAAAGGAAGTTCGTTTTAGTGATAAAAAAATAATTCACTCTTTAGTGTCAAAAGCAGTCAAGAACGCTTTATTAAACAAAGATAGTGTTGTAAAAGTTGCTTTAAGTAAATCAAAAGAAGAGCCAATAACTACACAAAAATCCATTGCTTTTAATAGAAGTGATCAGCAAGACATTAATTATGTCAATTTGCATATTTCAACAAACCCCAAAAATGAATTAAATGAGAAAGCACCTTTTGTATCAAGAGATTATTATAATAGTGAGAAGAAAGACACATCTTATAAAAGTGATCATATAGACTTAGAGGTAAATGAAAATTTAGGAACTTCTGAGTTTATAAGCAACCAAGTACCTCAGCCATTTCAAAATATAAGTATACTTGGACAAATACATGCATCATTTATAGTGATTCAGAATAAAAATGGACTTGCATTGATAGACCAACATGCAGCACATGAAAGAATAATTTATCACAAATTAAAGTCTAGTGATGAAAGTTGGCACATTCAAAAATTCGCAGTACCAATGAAACTATCTTTTACAAATATTGTTTTTAATAATATATCCGACTATATTGATGAAATAAGAGAGCTAGGTCTAGAAATTGAATCTTTTGGTACAAATAGCTTTATTTTGCGTGGTATGCCAAATTTTCTCATTGACTATATAGACCGTAATGAATTAAAAGAAATGCTAGAAACTATATTTAAAGATAAAGATGCAATAAAAAGATGGTATCAAGAAATATTAGTGGAACTATCTTGCAAAGCTGCAATAAAAATTAGACAAAATCTGTCTAACAAAGAAATATATAAACTGATTGAAGAGCTAGCAAAGTCTGATAATTGGCAGTACTGTCCACATGGAAGACCAACTGTTTTAGAGATAACTTTCAAAGAACTTGAGAAAATGTTTAAAAGGGTATGATTTGATGAAGAATACTTTAATCGTTATTTTAGGTCCTACAGCTAGTGGTAAGACAGCTTTGAGTGTAAAACTTGCTAAAGCCCTTGATGGAGAGATTATATCATCAGATTCGATGCAGATATACAAACACATGGATATTGGTACAGCAAAAGTAACAGCAGAAGAAGCCTGCGGAATTCCACATTATTTGACTGATATAATATCTCCTGATGAAGAGTTTAGCGTTGCACAATTTCAAGAAGCAGCATATAAGCAGATAGAAGATATTTTTGAAAGAGGAAAAATTCCTTTATTAGTTGGAGGCACAGGTTTATACATTAATTCTGTTATCTATGGATATGACTTTGTAGAAGAAGAAGTTGATCATAGATTAAGAACTAATTTAAAAGAGGGGATTTCACTTCATGGAAACGAAATATATCATAAAATTCTTTTTGAAAAAATCCCTGAAGTATTAGAGAAAATTCATGTAAACGATACGAAGAGAATTATTAGAGCTTGGGAAGTCTATCTTCAAACGGGGAAAGGTATAGCAACCAAAAAAAGAGATAATACTCCACCTGATTTTGATTACATATTAATTGGGTTAAAAACTGATAGAGAAAACCTGTATGAAAGAATTAATAAAAGAGTGGATGTAATGATGGAGAGTGGCTTATTAAATGAGGTAAAAGATCTGATAGATAAGTATCATCTCAGTAAAGTATCAAGACAAGCTATCGGATATAAAGAAGTAATAGACTACTTGCGAGGTCTTAGTACATATGAAGAAATGCTTACTGTACTGAAAAGAGAGACTAGAAATTATGCTAAACGTCAGTTAACATGGTTTAGAAGGCTTGAAGGAGTAAAATGGTATAATATTGACTCTAAAGATGATATTCCAATTATTTGCGACAAGATTGTTCGTCATTTGCAGGATTATTCAATTGAAGCTAGAATAAATAGATAAACAAATACGAGGAGGTTTTTACCTTGACAAGTAAGACTATGAATTTGCAAGATACATTCTTAAACATTGTTAGAAAAGAAGATATTTTAACCACAATTTTTCTAGTTAATGGTTACCAAATCAGAGGGTTAGTAAAATCTTTTGATAATTTTACAATATTGTTAGATGTAGAAGGGAAACAACAAATGATATATAAACATGCTATATCAACAATGGTTCCTAGTAAGACAGTACAACTGTATGAAGAGTAATTAATTTAGGGGCAATTTTATATTGCTCCTTTTTAAGTGAGGTATAAACATGATTGATAATATGCAAAAGTCATTAGAATACATTGAAATAACAGAAAGTTCTATCAAAGAACAATTTAAAATTTACGATTCTATAGCGCTTCATAACCAGGCAAAGGTATTAGCTGCTTTCAACAATAACAATGTCTCTGAAGGCCATTTACAAGGCTCTACTGGCTATGGGTATAACGATATCGGGAGAGATACTCTTGATAAAATATATGCTGAAGTTTTTGGTGCAGAAGCTGCAATTGTAAGAGGTCAATTCGTTTCAGGAACTCATGCAATTAGTTCAGCAATTAATGGGTTGCTTTTTCCAGGAGACGAAGTTATTTTTGCAAGTGGTATGCCGTATGATACATTACATAAAGTGATAGGATGGACTACTAACTCTAAGCACTCACTGCTATCTAAAGGTATTAAGCCCATTATAGTACCACTTGAAAATAATAAGATTAATCTTAACTATGTTTTAGATAATATAAATGATAAAACAAAGATGATCTATTTTCAAAAATCTAGAGGATATACAAATAGAGATGCATTTTCTAATAAAGCTTTAGAAGAAGTGTTTAAGGTAATAAAGAGTATTAATAATAGCATCATTATTTTTGTAGATAATTGCTATGGCGAGTTTGTGGAGAAGACTGAGCCTAGTGACCATGGTGCGGATGTAATAGCTGGGTCTTTAATTAAAAACCCTGGTGGAGGACTGGCTCCATGGGGAGGATACATTGCAGGTAAGGAAGACTTAATAACTCAAATTATGGATTATGCAGTAGCTCCTGGACTAGGAAGAGACATGGGTGGAACAAATTACATTTTAAGGAGTTACTACCAAGGTTTATTTATGGCTCCCAGTATTGTTAAGCAATCGATTCAAGGTGCAATATTATTGTCAGCTGTTATGAAAAAATTAGGCTTTACAGTTAGTCCAGAAGTAGATGCAGCTAGATATGATATAATCCAGTCGATTACATTTCATGACAAAAACCTTTTACTCTCTTTTTGTAAGAATATTCAACATGCATCACCAATTGACTCAATGGCAACTCCAATACCAGGGGACCTACCTGGCTATGACTCGCAGGTAATTATGGCTGCAGGAACTTTTATTCAAGGAGCTTCTATAGAACTTTCAGCTGATGCGCCTGTTAAAGAGCCTTATACAGTTTATGTCCAAGGTGGATTAACATATGAACATATAAAAATTGCCATAATAAAAATACTCAATCAAATGATTGAGTATAATATGATTAAAATAAATTAAATATATCTAAATATTGCGATTACCCTTCCAACAATTGAAACATCTTTTGTGATTATAGGTGAATAATTTTCATTCTCTGGTTGAAGCCTTATGTACTTAGATTCTTTATAATATGTTTTAACGGTGGCTTCATCTCCAAGCAGGGCGACAACAATGTCACCATTTTCAGCATTGCTTTGTTTTCTGACAACGACGTAGTCCTGATCGTGGATGCCTTTTTCTATCATACTGTCACCACTTACTTGTAACATAAAGATAGTGTCCTTTTTAACTAAAGATTCTGGAAGTGGAAAGTAGTCTTCAACGTTTTCTTGAGCTAGTATAGGTGCTCCAGCAGTAACTTGCCCTAGAATAGGTATTTTACAAATACCCGAGTTATGTAATTGTATATCTTCATGTAATATTTCTATAGCTCTAGGTTTTGCTGGATCTCTCCTAATATATCCTTTATTTTCAAGACTTATTAAATGATTATGTACTGTAGCACTTGACTTTAAACCAACATCTGCGCAAATTTCTCTCACAGATGGCGGATATCCATTATCACGAATAGCGCTACAAATGCAGTCATATATTTGTTTTTGTCGTTTTGTCAGATGATCTTTCAATACTATCACCACTTCTCATTTTTTTATATTATAGCAATACTTTTTAGAGCTTGTCAAAACAATTGTTTGTATGGAGGGAGAAAATGTTTAATATTGTGTTAATAGAACCGGAAATTCCGCCAAATACAGGAAACATAGCACGAACATGTGCTGTGACTGGAAGTAAGCTGCATCTAGTTAAGCCTTTGGGTTTTTCAATAGATGACAAACATCTTAAGCGGGCTGGACTAGATTATTGGAAAGATATAGATTTAGAAATACATGATTCTTTAGATGCTTTTCTAAAAAAATATCAACATCATAAACTATATTTTGCAACAACTAAAATGGGAGAAAAATATTCAGATATAGAGTATAAAGACGGAGATTTTATCCTGTTTGGAAGTGAAACAAGAGGAATAAGAGAAGATGTTCTAAAAGAGAATGAAAGAAATTGTATAACTATACCTATGCTGCCGACATTAAGATCTTTAAATCTTTCAAACGCAGTAGCTATAGTAGTATATGAAGCTTGGAAACAAGTTGGGTTTAAAAGTCTAACCGAAAAGGAGAAATAAAGTAATGAGAATAGTTGCAACAGCTTTTAATGATTTACCAGTTGCAGAGGATACTATTAGAAAAGTCCTAGGTGAAAAAGGAGAATTATTGGTTATACCATTGCCTTTTTATAGTTTAGAGAATGAAGAAAAACCAATATGGTTTCAGAAACTTATAAGTGCTGACGCTTTGTTTGTGCGGTCTGGGATAGTAGACAAGTGGCTAATAGACCAGCTTGTAAATTGTAAAGTAATCTCACTTCATGGAGTCGGGGTAGATCAAGTTGATGTAGAGTATTGTAAAGTAAAAGGAATTACAGTTACAAATGCTCCTGGTGGTAATGCTAATGCAGCTGCAGAGCTGACAGTTGGCTTAATGTTAGATGCTTTAAGGGGTATAAGCAGTGCTCATAATGCCTTATTAGAAAAAAAATGGGATGAAGGAAAAAAGATAGGAAATGAACTAGGTAGTCAAAAGGTTGGAATAATAGGAATGGGCCATATTGGTCAAAAAGTTGCACAGTTATGTTCTGCCTTTGGTTCAGAAGTTGCATATTTTGATAAGTATTCTGAACAAAGTGCATATAAGAAGTTTGATTTAGATGGTTTATTAAAATGGGCAGATATTATAACAATTCATGTGCCACTCAACAATGAAACTAAAAGTCTTATCAACTATAAAGAGCTACAACTACTTGGGGAGGAAGGCATCCTTGTAAATGTAGCTAGAGGTGCAATTATAAATGAGAATGATTTAGCTAGAGCGTTGAAAGATAATGTAATAAAGTGGGCTGCTTGTGATGTATTTGATGGTGAACCACCAAACTTTAAAAATGATCTTTTTAATAACAATAATTTAACTATGACACCTCATATTGGTGGATCTACGTATGAGTGCTTAGACACAATTGCTAATATAGCTATTAATGATATTATAAGAGTTTTAGAAGATAAAGCTCCCAAGTTTAGAGTTGTCTAAGATAATAGTACAATAATCAATGCATTAAAGAATGTGAATTAGCTGTTTGTAACTAGGTACTAAGGTATATTAAGCTTTTTGTACGGATAATCTTGTAAAGGGGTTTACATAATGCAGAAAAGAATTTTAGTTTGTGAAGATGAATCATCCATAAGAAAATTACTTGAGTATAATCTAAAAAAGAGTAACTATTATGTTAAATCTGTAGATTCTGGTGAAAAAGTTGATGATGTCTTACATGAAGATAATTTTGACTTAATCCTTTTAGATCTAATGTTGCCTGGTTTAGATGGTTTTGAAGTTGCTAAACTAGTTAAAGCTAAGTTTGATATCCCCATTATTATCCTAAGTGCTAAAGATGATGAAATAGATAAAGTATTAGGATTAGAATTAGGTGCTGATGACTATGTCACAAAACCATTTAGCATGAGAGAACTATTAGCTAGAATAAAAGCTGTATTAAGAAGAACAGAGAAGAGTAATTTAGACAAAAAACAAGATATATATAAAGCTGGATCTTTAGAGGTAGACAGCAGTTCAAGAAAAGCATTTATTAATGGTAATGAAATTGAACTAACAGCATTAGAGTTTGACTTGCTTTGCTATTTAATTAGAAATAGAGGAGCAGCTTTACACAGAAACGATATTTTAGATGAGGTTTGGGGAACAGAATTTGTTGGAGATAGTAGAATGATAGATGTACATATTAGCCATATCAGAGATAAGCTTAGTTTAGTAGGAACAATGGATGGCTTTATTGAAACTGTCAGAGGAATAGGGTATAGGATGAAATGAAAAGACTAAAACTGAAATGGCAAGTAATAGTTACTTCCTCTTTGATAATTTCAATTCTAATATTTGTCATTAGTTTAGTATTCTATAATGATTTTAAAGATTATCATGTGAACTCTTTGGTAGATAAAATGTATCACAATTCTATCTTACTCGGAGAATCTCTCAAAAATGAGAACATAGATAGCCTAAACATAGTAAATTTTGATTCTGAGATAACTAAGATATCAGAACAAATTGAAACTAGGCTAACAATAATATCTATTGAAGGTTTAGTCTTAGCTGATTCAGACTATAACAATCCAGAAGAAATGGATAATCATTTAAATAGGTCGGAAATTGTAGCTGCTAAGAATAATAAGACAGGTTATTCAAGTAGGTACAGTGACACTTTATCATCAAATATGCTCTATTTTGCTTATCGTCTTGATAAAAATTCCAGTCCTTACCTATATATTCGAATGGCTATACCCTTAAATGAAATAGATAACCATCTGAGAGGACAGCTTTTTGACATATTAGGGATTACAATTTTAGGATTGATATTGCTAATTACTGTTAATTCAATACTGATAACAAAACTTTTGAGTCCTATAGACAAAGTAAAAACATCTTTCAAAAAACTTTCTGAAGGTAACTATGGTATCTATATTGCTGATAAGGCACCTAGTAGTGATATAAAGGTATTAATTGATTCATTTAATGATATGTCGATTCAATTAAAGGAAAATGTTAGCAAAATTGAAAGGAGAGAACTTGAACTAGATACTCTTATAGAGTCAATGAATAGTGGGCTTTTATTTATTGACTTGAACAATAACATTAAATATATAAATCAAAAAGCCAGGAACCTATTACTATATAATGGCAAAGAAAATGAAAGTGTTAATAAGGTAGTAAGGAACTCGAGTATCCTTGAAATGATAGAAAAAGGTGTTTCAGCTAAAGAAGTTTTTCGAGAAGAGATATCCACTACAATAGATCAAAAGAAAATAAGTCTACAAGTCTCTATTAATCCAATAAAAAAAGAAAATATAATGAACGGAATTATCGTAATACTGCATGACATTTCTGTTATAAAAGCAGCAGAAGAGTCCAGGCGTGATTTGATAGCAAATGTTTCCCATGAGCTTAGAACACCGTTAACAGCAATTTCTGGCTTTATTGAAACTATGAAAGATATGGATATAGAAAACCAAGATGCTATTGATTTTTTAGAAATCATAGATAGTGAAACTGAGAAGCTAAAGAAGCTTGTCTTTGACCTTTTAGAGTTAGCAAAAATAGAAACAGGAAACCTCAAAATGAATTTTGAGCTTTTTGATATTTCTGGCGTTGTAGAAAAAGTGGTAGAAAGTTATAAGATAATTATCAATAGAAAAACAATTAATGTAGAAAATCTTATCAAAGAAAACACTGTAATTTATGCAGATAAATTAAGAACAGAGCAAATCATTTCAAATATTATAGACAATTCAATAAAGTATTCTGATAAAAACGGTGTGATAAAGATAGATTCAATTATTAATAAATATGTCACAATTATTATTAAAGATCAGGGAATAGGAATAGATAAAAGCAAAATAAGGAGAATTACTGAACAATTCTACAGAGAAGATGCTAGCAGATCGAAAGCTGTAGATGGGTATGGGTTGGGTCTTGCTATTGTGAAAAATTTAGTAGAACTTCAAAATGGTGAACTAGATATCACAAGCGCTGTAAATGTTGGTACAACAGTGAAAATTTCGTTTCCAAGAAGCAAAATTTAACAATATCTTAACAAACTTTAACAGTTACTACATTTTCATGGTAGCTGTTTTTGTTATATTTACAAGTGAAGAATATTTCTCTCTAACATAAATATTTTTTGTAAAAGAAAGGTAGATTAAAATGACAAATGCTTTTCAACACAAACTAGAAAAGCTCTATAGTAAAATGTTAAAGATGGCTAGTATAGTTGAAGATACTATACAAAGATCTGTAGAAGCGCTGAGAGTACTAGACTTTGACACAGCAGAAAAAATTATTCTTGAAGATGATTTTATAGACAATTTAGAGCATGAGCTAGAAATGGAATGTTTAACACTGTTAGCAACACAACAACCATTGGCAAAAGATTTAAGACTTGTTGGAGCAACACTTAAAGTTATTACTGATCTTGAAAGAATAGCTGATCACGCTGTGGATATCAGTAGGGTTACTCTAGAATTAAAAGGACAAAAACTAATTAAACCGCTTATAGATATCCCGAGGATGGCTTCACATGCTGTAGAAATGCTCCACGACTCCATAACTGCACTTATTAATGAAGATATTGACCTTTCAAATAAAGTGATGAGATCTGATGACTTTTTGGATGACCTTAACCAACAAATCTTTCATGAATTATTACTTCTTATGATGAGTGAACCAAAGATAATAAGTCAGTCTATGCAACTTTTGATGGTGTCTATGTTTTTAGAAAGAATAGGCGACCACGCCACTAATATAGCTGAATGGACACATTATATAGTTACAGGAAAAAAACCTTTAGTCAACCAACAGCTTTAAAATCAAAGCTTCTATTTGTAGAGTAGAAGCTTTTTTTATATGTTCTATTTATTTAAATATGTTATAATTGTCATATCATATTCAAAAAGAAAAGAGGTATCGCGATGATTTTTCATCCTTGGATGGTATGGTTAGCAATAATTTTAATAATGATTGTGGCAGAAATCATGACGGTTGGTTTCTTTTCAATTACTATTGCTGTTGGAGGAATCTTCGCACTTGTTACATCATTAATCACAGACTTGATATGGGTACAGGTAGCGATTTTTCTTATAGCTTCTATAGCATTTTTCTTTAAATTGAAACCATTTATGGAAAAACTCTTTCCTATTAAGACACCAGCGAATACAGCTGTTGATCGCTTAATAGGTGAAAAAGGTATTGTAATTGAAGATATTAATAACACTCTTAGTACAGGACAAGTTAAAGTACAAGGTGAAGTTTGGAGTGCATCTTCTTATAATAATGAAGTTATAACAAAGGGTTCCGAAATTGAGGTTGTTGTGATTAAAGGTGTAAAAACCATTGTAAGAAAATATTAAATAGAAAGTAGGTAAAAAAATGGATGGATTATTAGGATCTATACTAGGATTATTTTTTATAATAATTATACTAGGTATTCTTGCAGGTAGTATAAAGATTGTAAGGCAGTCTGAAGAAGGTATTGTAGAAAGACTAGGTAGGTTTCATAAAAGAATGACTAGTGGACTAAACTTTTTAGTTCCATTTATTGATAGACAAAGAGCTAGGTTAGATATGAGAGAAAAAGTAATAGATTTTCCTCCTCAACCAGTTATAACTAAAGACAATGTCACTATGCAAATTGATACAGTTGTTTACTTTCAAATAACAGACTCTGTAAAGTATGTTTATGAAATTTCAAATCCGATACCAGCAATTGAAAATCTAACAGCAACAACACTAAGAAATATTATCGGTGAGCTTGATCTAGATGAAACTTTAACCTCTAGAGATTTAGTTAACACAAAACTAAGGTCTATATTAGATGAAGCAACTGATAAGTGGGGAATAAAAGTTAATAGAGTAGAGCTTAAGAATATTATGCCTCCTAGAGATATACAAGAAGCTATGGAGAAACAGATGCGAGCAGAGCGTGAAAGACGTGAGACTATATTACGAGCTGATGGTGATAGAGAAGCGGCTATTAGAAGAGCTGAAGGTAACAAGCGTGCTGCTATACTTAATGCAGAGGCTGTAAGGCAACAAACTATATTACATGCTGAGGCAGAGAAAGAGAAACGTATTTTGGAAGCACAAGGTGAAGCTGCTGCAATTCTTAATGTTAGAAGGGCCATGGCAGAAGGCATAAAATTAATCACACAATCAAAGCCAGACCAGCAGTACTTAGCACTTGAGGCATTGAAATCAATGGAACATGTTGCTGATGGTAAGGCAACTAAGATTATACTCCCAAATGAAATGGCTAATGTATTTGGCTATCTTGCAGGTTTGAGTGAAGCATTTAAGGATATAAAAGAAGTAAAGTCTGAAGAAGATGAAAATTCTGATAAAATGAATATTCCAGTGCTTAAGAAAAAAGTTCAAGACCCTGAAAACTTAGAATTTGAGAATCTATAATTTCTGCAGATAATTAGGCTCACATGGCTTCCATATTCGCTTTGTGAGCCGTTTAAATTTTACATAGGTGTAATTACACCTGTATTTTTGGGATGTTTTTAAAGAGGTGCGAAAAATGGCGAAAATATCAAAAATAATCTACTTAGTTTTAATTTCTTTATTTGTAATACTATTGTATACATTTATACATGAAAGTGGTCATGCATTAGCGGTTATCTTGCAAGGTGGTACTGTGCTTACTTTCGACATTAACTATCTTTTTAGTCATCCTCATATTTCATATACTGGATTAACGACGGATAGTTCTAGGGCATTGGTTAGTATTAGTGGGCTATTATTTCCTTATTTAATATTTGTCATCCTAATACCATTCATTCACAGAATTAGGGCAGTCCTCATTAAACTAGTAGCAGTATTGTTTTCAATCGGAGTCCTAGGCAGTCTCATTCCGAATATCTTCCTACCTATTTTACACATATTTGGTGTGAGTCCTCAAGGAGAAGATATCATAAACTTTATTAACCATTCAAGTATTGAACCTTTAGCTATTTCTCTTATATTCATATTGACTACTTGCGTATCACTTATATATCTAATAAAAGTTGGTAAAATTAGAAACGTATACAGTGATATTCTTAATTCTAATGAATTAATACAAATACAATCATTAAATATAAGAAAAAGAGTTGTTTTTGTAATGTTATTAATTTTACTAGTAATACCTCTTATCCATAGAAGTCTCAATTTGCAAAGTGCTAATCTTTATGAGGATTCTGATGTAATAATTGAAACTACTCTTGATAACTTAGAAGATGATATTGTTACCATAAGAACATTTGAGGTAATAGAAACACAAGTTTTTGATTTTATTTATAACATAAAGACAGACGAAGATTTGAAGATATACATTAATAGCTTAAGTGGACCAGGATTCCTTTATACTCATAATGACAGAATAACTATTTTTGATGGGGAGGAGGATGTTAGTCAAGGATATTTTACTAACATAATCCTAGAGCCAGGTGCTTATTGTATTAATATAGAACAAGATACTCGACAGAATAATGGTAATGTAAAATTTGGAATTACACAGAAATACTTATCAGAAGATGATTATTTCTATTATGATATACTTAGTAAAATTAAGAACAAAACCTTTATTGATAGTTATTATCAACAAGAAGGTTTTAACTTAATTTATAATAACCATGAAATAAAAGGCTCATTTGAAGAGAAAATACCAGTTAATATCAGTAGTAATAGGATAAGCATAAGTGTCTTTGCAGTTGGTGATTTTGAAGAGTTTTTAATTAGCTTTAGGCATCATAATGGTCATGTTGATTTATTGAAGAATAGTTTCGCAACTATAGGGTTAAGCTTAGATGTGAGAGTGAATGACCAAGGGGAGTTTATAATAAGCACAATGAATGCAGATGATCTAAGCATATATATATATGTAAAAGAGATAAAATAACGAAATTCGACTCCTTAGGTATAATTTAAGACTGCACACATAAAGGCTTCAATATTAAGTAAACTTAGCTGTAGACGCATTTTTGTGCCTTGTAGGAGTATTTATGAATGACTATAGTGATGTATTCGTAGTAAGTATAATTTTGTGATAATATATTAAGTGCGTAAAATAATAATTTTACGCACTTAATACTTAAATTCAGTAAAAATCATGAAAACTCTGATAATGCAATGAAATTTTGTTAAATTCGTGTAATTTTGGTCTTCCTCTACTACTGCTTTGCTTTATTCTAAACAAGATTTTTAAAGACAAGAAATCATGTAATACTGAGAAAATTGTATCTATGGTATAATATATTTATAATAGTTATGTAAAACTTCAGGAGGTTTTTATGTGAGAATTGAAAGAGTTATTGAAGAATTCATCGAATATTTAAGAAATGTAAGAAACTACTCTCCTCTTACTGTTAGTAACTATGCTTCTGATTTAAAAATCTTTTATGAGTACATAGAAAAAGAACTAGAATTAGAAAATATTGATGAAATTACTGATTTTGCTATAATAAAATTTGTGACGTATACTAAAAAAGAACTGGAAAATTCTTCTTATGCAACAGCTAGGAAACTAAGATGTCTTAAATCTCTTTTTAGATATGTTATAGAAAGAAATTATATAAAAGTAAATCCAACTGCAACTATAAGAGAACCCAGAATTGAACGTAGATTACCTGTATTTTTAACATTATCTGAAACAAAAACACTTTTAAATTCTGTAGATGGTAAATTTAAAGAAAGAGATTTAGCTATTTTAATGGTTTTTTTATTTTGTGGTTTGAGAGTAAGTGAATTGTCTAATATGAATCTTAATGATATTGATTTTATTGATGAAACACTTAAAGTTATAGGTAAAGGTAATAAAGAAAGAATGATTCCTCTTAATGAAATTGTTATATCTGCAATTGAAGACTACATTGTAGTTAGACCTACAGCCACTACCTCTGCACTATTCTTGTCATATAGAGAAACAAGACTATCTGTGAGAGGTATTCAAAAAATAGTAAAAGATTATGTTAAAGCTAGTGGAATTAAAAAAGATATATCTCCACATAAGTTAAGACATACCTGTGCTACTATGCTTTATGATGAAGGATCTTTATTAGAGTTAAAAGAATTGCTTGGTCATGAGTCTGTAGCAACTACACAAATATACGCACATACAAATACAGATCATCTGAAAAAGTTAACGAAGAAGAATCCACTTTTAAGAGAGTTACAAAGAGATGAATAAATCTATAGAATTATTTAAAAGGAAGGATTAAAATGAACTCAAAAAGTCTTTTGAAGAAACTAATACCTGTTAAAAGGGCTCTTGGTGATTATGATATGATACCAAGTGAAAATCAAAGAGTTGCTGTTGGCATATCAGGCGGAAAAGATAGTTTAACTTGTCTTTTTGCTTTACATACCCTCCTCCCTACTCTACCAGTAAAATTTAAACTTGTAGCAATAGCTGTAGATTTGGGTTGGACCACTCATAAGGTTGATTATTCAGAGATTGAAAGATTCTGCACTGAAAGAGATATCGAGTTTCATGTAGAGAAAACAGATATATTTGAAATTGTATTTGATCACCGAGAAGAAAGTAATCCCTGCTCTTTATGCTCTAATATGAGAAATGGTGCTCTTATAAGCAGAGCTAAAAAAGAGAATTGTAATACTATTGCTTTAGGTCATCATCTAGATGATGCTATAGAAACTATTTTAATGAGCATGTTCTTTTCAGGAAAAGTTGCTTGCTTTACTCCTAATTCATACTTAGACAGACAAGAAGTATATTATATTAGACCACTTGTTTATATGAGAGAATCAGAGATTATTTCAATAGCAAACAAACATAACCTGCCTGTTTTCACAGCTCAGTTGTGTCCTGCTGATGGAAATACAAAGAGAGAATATATGAAAAATCTAATTAAAGAACAAGAAAAGCATGATTCAGAGATTCCAAAACGAATTTTCTCAGCTTTGAAAACTTTATGGGAGAGAGAAGTTATTTAACCTTATGACCCTTTATATGAGTTATTTATCAAAATTATAAAGGGTCTTTTGTCTTTTGTATATGCTTAAATTGAAAGAATGTTTTGAACTGCATAATGCATTCTATCACTAATTTTAGCTTCTGTTTTAACTTGTTTAAGTGAAATATACTCTAATCTCCCCTTGATAATTCCTAGCATTACTCCAGTGTTTCGCTCTAGTAATGAGTTAATAGACTCAAAGCCAAATTTAGTTCCTAGATTCCTATCTACAACTGTAGGAGTGCCGCCTCTTTGTATATGGCCTAATACTGTGATTCTAACCTCCATACCAGTCTTTTCAATTATAGAATCTGCAATGTCACGAGCACTAGCAGCTCCTTCAGAAACTATAATTATATGGCTTTTCTTACCTTGAGTATACCCTCTTTCTATTCTATTTATAACGTTTTCTATACTCCATTCAAATTCTGGCGCTATTACACTTTCTGCTCCAACTGAAATAGCAGATTCACAAGCTAGGTATCCTGACCTATTACCCATCACCTCTACAACAAATATACGTTCATGGCTTAAAGCTGTATCTCTTAGCTTATCAACAGCATCTGTAATTGTATTAAGGCTAGTATCTACACCAATACATTGATCAGTACCAAATATATCATTATCAATAGTAGCAGGAATACCAATAACAGGAATTCCTTTTTTTTCAATTTCATAAGCTCCTCTCATAGTCCCATCACCACCAATGACTATAAGAGCCTCTATGTGATTGTCTTTAAGGTTCTGAATAGCTTTTTGAAGGCCAACTTCGGTCTTAAACTCTTCACTTCTTGCAGTTAAAAGCATAGTGCCTCCACGCTGAATTATATTTCCTACATCTCTAATTTCAAGGTTAATAAAATCGCCATCTACTAATCCTCTATAACCACGCTTTACACCAGTTACATTTATAGAGTTGAACTTTGCTGTTCTTACTACTGCTCTAATTGCTGCATTCATCCCTGGAGCGTCTCCCCCACTTGTTAAAACAGCTATTTTTTTAATTATTGAATCCATTTAAAAGCCTCCAATCTATTCTTTTATTTCATCCAAAGCATATTATACAAATAAAACATGACTTGACATAATAGCAATAACTTTGTTATTATATTAAAGGTCTTACGAAGGGGTGTAGCTCAACTGGTAGAGTAGCGGTCTCCAAAACCGTTGGTTGCGGGTTCAAGTCCTGCCGCCCCTGCCAATAAGACAATAACAACACTATAATAGTGTTGTTATTTTAATTTACAAAGCTTTAACACATTATATGCTGTTTCAAATAAATTCGCCTTTGTTGACCTTATCAAAGTATCAATAGTGTCTATCTTTTTGTTTATTTGAAAGAAGAAAATATTATCTTCAGAAATAGTATCTACATCGATATTGCCTGTTAAAACTACTACTGGTATGTTATTTTCAGTGCCTTTATTGATAATGTATCCAGGACCCTTCCCATAATAGGACTGCTTATCAAAGCTTCCTTCACCAGTAAGTATTAAATCTACATTTTTTAGTACTTCCTCTAGGTCATAAACTTCGCTGATTAGGTTAATCCCAGGCTTAACTGATGTATTTAGTAATACTCTAATAATCGATGGAAGACCACCTGCTGCACCATCAGACTCTTTGTCACCGATATTAATACCGTTATTTTTGTAATAACTGACAATTGTCTTTGATAACTCTTCACATTTATCTATCAGTGCTCTATTAAAAGCACCTTTTTGCGGTGCATACACTTCTGCTGCGCCGTCTTTTCCTAATAAAGTATTATTTACATCACATAAAAAATTAATTTTCAAATCGTTAGGTAATGATATTAAAGCTGAATCGTCTACTTTATGAAGATTCAATAATTCATTCGGTGATCTGAGTTCGTTATTATATTTATCTAGGAATCTTACGCCTAAAGCCCTTAATATACCTGTTCCAAGGTCATGGGTAGCTGACCCACCAATACCTAAGTTTATTGTCCTAGCACCCACTCTAATGGCTTCTAATACTAAAAGTCCTGTTCCATAAGTAGTTGATTCCAAAATGGTATTTTCACTCACTTTTATTAAATCAATGCCAGAAGCAAGCGCCATTTCTATGTATGCCTCTTTCTTCTCTTCACAATACAAAATCTTACTCTCTATTTTCTTTCCTAAAGGATCTAATGAGTTGACTTTAATAGAAGGTAATTTAAATAAATAGCTCCAAGCCTCTAAACTGCCAGTACCACCGTCAACAATAGGTATAATTTTATTATCTAATGAGAGCTTTAAGGCAGCCTCCTTCACTGTATTACATGCATCAAGTGACGTGAGACTCCCTTTAAAACTGTTCATTGCAATTAGAATTTTCATCTTACATTTTCTATTATATCAATAGCTGCATTAAGAACTTCTTTGGAACTATCTTCACCCTCTAGTAGTTCAGATTCAAGTACATAATCAGGTTCTATTCCTACTAAATCAATATTATTTCTATTAGGAGTTACATAAGTGTGTGTAGTAATCCACAATAATCCTCCGTCTATAACCCTATAACCAACTTGCATTGTTGCTTTGCCAAAGGTGTTGTATCCTATAGTTATTCCTCGTTCATTGTCCATAACAGTTCCAGATATAACCTCTGAAGCTGAAGCTGAGCCTTTATCAACTAAGACATATAAAGGTTGTGTGTATTTAGCTTCATTTTCAGTTAAATACACTTCTTCTCTGCCATACACATCTTGAGTTATAAAAACTGTACTACCTTCATCAAGAAATAAGTCTGCAACACCAAGACAAGCTTCTAAGTCTCCACCAGGATTACCTCTTAGATCCAATAGTATCTCTTTAGCCCCATTTTCAACTGCTTCCTGTAAAGCTCGATCCAATTGATCAACTGCGATTCTACTAAACGAAAATAGTCCAATATGTGCTATATCATTATTTGGACCAACCATTTCCCATTCAACAAAAGGAATTTCTATGATTTCTCTAATTATTGTTGCATCGAAAATAGCCCCACCATCAACAGGTTTGATAGTTAGAATTACTTCTGTCCCTGGAGCACCTCTTACTAAATCACCAACAACATCTATATCAGAGTTTCTTACTGATTCACCATTAACATGAGTTATTATATCGCCAGATCTTAAACCAGCTGCTTCAGCAGGGGTACCTCTGTAAGGAGAAACAACAGTAACTTCACCATCATCTACTATAACGACAACTCCTATACCAGCATATGTACCTTCTATACTTGACCTAGTGTTAGACTCATATTCACTTTTTGTCAAATATCTAGTTAAACCTCTATCAATATTCCCGATCATTCCCCGAATTGCATCCAAAGTCATTTGTTCTGAATCAAACTCATCATATATATGGTATTGGTTTACAAGTTCATATACTTCAATTATCTTTGAAACATCTAAATCTGTTTCAAAAGTAGTTTCAGGGGTGACTGATTGCTGTCCTAGAATTGTCCCTCCAACAAAAGCTAAAAGAACAATAAAAATATATAATACTTTATTTCTTTTGCTCATCAAAATCCTCTACCCTTCGAATGTGCCTAGAACTATAGGCTTACCATTATCAACCATCAATTTTCCTTTTGCAAATAGTTTACTCATATTTAAGTTAGCATCTACTATCAAAATGTCTGCATCTAATCCAACTTTCAGTGAACCTTTTTGATTGTTGATTTTTAGTGCATTAGCAACGTTTTCTGTAACTATCTTTAATGCTTTGTCTATATCTAGATTATGATCTATAATTAGCGACCTCCATAGTTTATATACTGTTTTCATATCGCCCACCATTAGACCTATCAAGTTCCCCTTTTCATCAAATTTTGGCAAACTTCCATTTCCATCAGAGCTAACAGAAATGCCTTCAATATCAGCACCTTTGTCTAGCAAATACATCACGTGATTAACTGCTTTTTCACTAGCAGTTATGTCAATTCTTCCTCCAAGCTTGATTAATTCTAGTCCTTGGTCTAATAGATTCTGTGTTCTACCCATATGCGTAGGTAAGAATTGCTTTGCAGGTATTTCTGTTTCTTTTATGATTCTAAAAATATATTCTATACCTGGCTTTTCACTTCCTACATGTAAGTGTACTAGCCCAGCTTTTCCACTTAACATGCCTCCAACTCTAGTTTCTGCAGATAATTGCTTTATTTGCTCATAGCTAGGTTGTGATGATCTGTGATCAGATATCGCTATTTCCCCAACTCCAATGACTTTATCTACAATAATCAAATCTTGCTTTACAGACCCTGTTAAAGTAGGTGTGGGTACTTCATAGCTACCTGTATAAATATAAGTAGTTACACCTTCTTCTTCTAATGCCTGTGCTTTTGCTAGTAATGAAGGCATTTGACGAGTGGTACCATCTGTTCCCAAGCACCCCACTACTGTAGTAACACCAGCTTCAAGTATTTTTGACAATGTTAGTTCTGGAGTACGTGTTTTTGGACCGCCTTCTCCACCTCCACCAATCATATGTACATGTCCATCAATGAAACCAGGAGTTGCAATTAATCCTTTACACTCAAATATCTCTGAGTTTGGTAAGTTGCTAATATCAATATCGTCTTCAATAGCTGCAATTGTGTTGTTAGCTATTAATATATCTTTGACTCCTAGATTATCTGGTGCAAATACTTGTAAATTTTTCAGTAATTTAATCATTTTATTGTTTATTGATGTTATACATCAATAATCTCCTTCCTTTTTAAATGCTCATATTATACATTATATCTTATTAATACACAGCTTTAAACTGTGTTCAAAGATATCAGTAATACATAAAAAGGCTGACTTTTGAAGCCAACCTTTTATACTTAATGTATCTACTTCACATTTAAATAATTCGCTATATTAGCATTTTCATCTTTTACGCCTCTGATAAGAGGTTTCTTTGAGGTCATTAAAGTAGTAACTCCTGGTCCATGACCAGCTAATACACAGTCACTATGAATTATAACACCTATAGTTACTGCTCCCTCTAAGTATCCTCTTCCAGTAGTAGTGTCACAATTATTTAGTAATACTATGTCTCCAAATTTTAACTTGTCTAATCCAAATTCTTTATATGCTTTTGGATCAGCTGTCATAATGTCATAGTCACCTCTATATGCATTCGATGAGCCTATACCTGAACCCATTAAGTATGCTGGCACCTCAGTAGCAATAGGTACTTCCAAAACACCATCATCTGCAACTTTAATTCCCATTTTTTCATATAAATCAGGGTCTAGATTCATGACCAAAACATCTTCAAAGCCCTCTACTTCTAGACCTGTTCCAAAGCTCTTAATAAGGACTTTATCTCCAATAGTCATTTTTTCTAGGGTTTCCTCAGGGAAATATACCATAACATGCTCTGCTCCACCATGTTTTCCTGTAACATATCCGGTATCACCTTTTGCATCACCCGAAACTACTCTTGCTGTATTTCCAACACAAGCTAACACATTCAAGCCGCCATTTTCCATCTCATCTTTAAGCTTTAACGTAACACCAGGCTCTACGTGATCTGCTTGAAACCCAGTACATATATCGCCAATTTTTTTATTATAAGTTATACCACCTGTACCAGGTAATACTTTAGGTATCCCTGTGCGTGTATCAATCCTATAAGGATTACTTCTTTGCTTAGGGTGAGATACTTCACCTTGTACTGATATCATCACCAATTTATCTCTGTTATATTTTACCATCTAAACTACCTCCTATTATAATCACTAGTATAACTTCTACGCGTAGGCCTAATATCCTGCTTATTTAATAATTTTTATCCTATAGCTATTAGAAACTTTCTCCTTAGTAGGAAGTTCTAAAGACAACTCAACTTTGTATTCTCCTGCTTCAATAGAAGCATCTATATCCCACTCTAATTTTGTTGTCTTACTTACTTCGTCACCTTTCAAATCTACCACTTTCTTTACTGAAGTAATATTTTCTGATTTCATACTAAAAATACTCCACTCTAAAACTGTTGATGGAAACTCATTCTTAGTATCATTTATGACATAGATATCTAGTGACACTTTATCTCCATCAACATAAGATTCAGAAGGCCAATCCATTATTATAGTAATAGGCTGCATAGTGTTTTTAATAGCGTTATATGCTTGTTTTTGCCTTTTATAATAATCTATTAAACTTTCAGATACTACTAATTCTGCATCATTAAAAAAGTAAAGAAAACAGCCATTATATGATCTATATTTATATTTTCTCCAAAGTTCCCCATAAAATCTAACCAATTTAGATTGAAAGTTTTGTGTTGCCATAAAATAGCTTGAAGCTCTAGCATAGTTCTTTCTAGAAAGCTGACTGTCTATAATTTTTATGTTTCTTCTCTCGTTATCTTGCGTTCCAGTCCAGGTGTTGTGTGCTTCCTCATCTAGGCTTCTACTCATTCTAATCATTGTTGCAATTTCAGGGTATGCTGGAAATCCATAAGATGTGATCAGATTTGCTTTTCTATCTGTTCTACCAATTCTATTCAAAGCAATTTTAAACTCCTTGAATCTATTTGATATTTGAAATCTCCAATCTAGAATTCTTAAAAAACTATAATAACTATTGCTTGATAAAGTTAGCCTGTTGCTGTCGATGCTTTTAAGTGTTTTAATCATTTTCTTATGGAGACTTCTAAAACTGCTTGTATTCTCTAAATTAAAGAAATTAAGTTCAAACTGGCTTGCAACACCCCATATAATGATTGATGGATTTCTATGAAGTCTTCTTTGGATTTGTGCAGTTTTTCTTAGTATTTGGTTTTCTTCTTTTCTTTTACAACTAAAATTAAAAGGAATATCTTGCCACACCATAAGACCATTTTCATTGCAAATATCAAAAAACTGCTGACCTGGAATGTGATGATATAATCTAATGCAATTAAACCCAGCGTCTAAAATCAACTGGATATCTTCTTCAAGCTTTGTCCTAGTGATTTCATTTGCATAATAAGTAACAGGTAAATAGTTTATACCCCTAAGAAATTGTCTATGATTATTAATATATATTTTTCTATCCTCTACTTTAATATCTCTTATTCCCAACACCTTTGTGTGTGTTGTAATTACATTTTTATCCAAATCATGTAGTTTTATTTCAAGTTTATATAAGTGAGGAAAACCTTGTTCCCAAGGCCACCAGAGCATTGGTTGTCTCATCCCGAAATTAAACTGAATGTGAGTATTTCCTTTACTTATTGTCTTTAGTGTATTACCAGTATAATCTCTACCTTCAAAATTATAAGGGGCTAGCTTCCATTCAATAGAGGATTCAAATGCTGCTTCACTAATCGTATTAAATCTAATATCAAACTCTACATTATTAGTTACTTCTAAAGAATAACTGGTATTTATTGAATTGATATAACATTTACTATATATTTCAAAAAAGATATTACCAATAATACCGCCATAAATATTCTCTTCATTACCATATTCATAACCTTTATAGATACCAATCATTGGATCAGTCTCAGGTTTCAAGGGCCAAGATACTTTCATATAGATAAAGTTTGATCCTTCTACAAGAAAATCTGTTACATTTACTTTGTTATGAATAAAATAACTTTGATTAGTAGTAGCTTTACTTCCATTTATGTAAATATCATAATAATTAAAAACTTCTTCTATATTTAGTAAGATTATATTACTTAATAATTCCTTACTTATATTGAACTCTTTATAATAATAAACAATGTTTTCATCATTATTAAATCTATTATCTAAGTTCCAGTTAGTTGGTACTTCAACTTCATACCATGAATTAGTAATTTCTTTATCCGTATAGTAATTTTCAGGAAGAGGTGCTTTCTTTCCTGGCCAAGCTTTCCATTTTCCACTTAAATAGATCAATCTTTTCTTGTTCATAAAAAAGCACCTCCTCATAATTTATGTTTATCTTTGACACTTATCTCCACAATCATCACATAATGCTTTATTTCCTGCAATAGGTTTCTCTTTTTTTAACTCTTTTACAAAACTTAAGCATCTTAATACTTCAGAGTCTTCTCCTTCAATAATGAAAGTAACAGACCCTTTTGATTCCTTTATGCCTCCAGCCGCTATAGCTCTAGCAGTAACATCAAAAAGAGTTTCAAAGGAATCTTCTTCAGTAAATATTAGTGCATCTGGGACAACGAACATACCACTTTTCTTGCCAATACTATAATCAATGTTCTTTGTTCCGGTTATATCAACTACATATTCTAATGAAGGGATGAGTTTCTCTATGCCAACTGGAATAACTAATAAGCTTCCTGCGCCTACTAAATGTCCATATGCCTTTCCAATTGTTCCTCCACCTGGGCCAGCAATCATAATTCCTGCCCTTCCATAAACATCAAATGCATTGGCACCCTTTACAAATATGTCATTGTTATCAAATTCACTTACTACTTCCAACCAGTTTCTGTCACTTTTTTTACCATCTATTATGACTAATGGTTCCATTCTACCATTTGAGCTGGTTATACAAGCAACACCTTCAGTAACAATTCCAGCAGTAAATTTACCTTTGTCTTCTATTGTCTCATTCAAGATTTCTTCATATAAATAAGCATTAGTAGTACCATTAGCAATTATAATTTTGCCCTCTTCTAACGCTTCCTCAAAAAGTTCTGTCTTGAGCAATCCTTTTGCAATCAACCTACGTGATTCTTCAACATTAAGTGTGACTTGCAATCTTTTAATATCCATTTTATCACCTCATGATTATTATACATGCAAAAAATTCTTAAGCAAAATAAATAATATAAAAATAATAGTTGAAAAGCATTCAAGTTTTATGTATAATAACTTTCGTGGTTAAAAAAAATAACCAAATCTCTGTCTTTATGACTAAGAGAAGTTTTTCTAAATAAGTGTTGACCTCACTATAAACATGTTGTATAATAGACAACGCCGGTCAACGGGGTATAGCGCAGTTTGGCAGCGCGCCTGCCTTGGGAGCAGGAGGTCCCAGGTTCAAATCCTGGTGCCCCGACCACAAATGGCCCCATAGTGAAGCGGTTAACACATCAGCCTTTCACGCTGAAGACGGGGGTTCGAATCCCCCTGGGGTCACCATTTGGGCCTGTAGCTCAAGGGTAGAGCATCCGGCTCATAACCGGACGGTTCCTGGTTCGAATCCAGGTGGGCCCACCATTTATATAAGTAGTAGATAAGCCAGTGTAGCTCAATTGGAAGAGCAGCCGACTTGTAATCGGCAGGTTGCGGGTTCGAGTCCCATCACTGGCTCCATTTTTTTTCGGAGGGATGCCCGAGTGGCTAAAGGGGGCGGACTGTAAATCCGTTGGCGATGCCTTCGCTGGTTCGAATCCAGCTCCCTCCACCATATAATTTTGATTATAATGGGGCTTGGCCAAGTCTGGTTAAGGCACCGGACTTTGACTCCGGGATGCGCTGGTTCAAATCCAGCAGCCCCAGCCATTATAAATATGCGAGTGTGGCGGAATTGGCAGACGCGCTAGACTTAGGATCTAGTGTCTTCGGACGTGGGGGTTCAAGTCCCTTCACTCGCACCAAGAAAAACTGAGTTCTATATTAGAATTCGGTTTTTTTTAATTTTAAAGCTTCTATGTCAAATAGTATTTATGGGCTTTATCTATATTCTTTTCTGAAATCCTATCTTTTGCATAAGACTTTTCTTCAAAGTCTGTATCTTCATCTTACGATTTATAGATACTTAGCACAAAATTGACTTGAAATATTTTGACACACTTCTTAAAGTTTAGTTTGGTGTCTATTTTTTATCAGAGTGTGTCTTTTATTTCGTTTTTTTTTCAAAAATTGATGCTGGCTTTCACTCGCAAACACCATTTATTATAGACCCTTTTAAATAAAAAAATACTCCCATATAGAATATCACAATTAAATGGACTATTGCCTATAATGGAAGTATTATTTACTATTATTATTTTCTATTTTGCATATTCTACTGCTCTAGTTTCTCTTATAACTGTAACTTTAATATGACCAGGATATTCTAATCCTTCTTCTATTTTCTTTGATACTTCTCTAGCTATAAGAGCTGATTCATTATCATCTATCATTTCTGGTTTTACCATAATTCTTATTTCTCTACCAGCCTGGATTGCAAAGCTCTTATCAACACCTTCAATTGAAGTTGCAATTTCCTCTAATGTTTCAAGTCTCTTGATGTAACTTTCTAGAGACTCTCTTCTAGCACCAGGTCTTGCAGCTGAAATTGCGTCTGCAGCTTGTACTAATACATCTTCTAGGTAAATCATTTGTATGTCACCATGATGCGATGCTGCGGCGTGTATTACTTCTTTTGGCTCATTATACTTTTTAAGTACATCAGCTCCAATAGAAGAATGTGTGCCTTCAACCTCATGATCTAGTGCTTTACCGATGTCATGCAATAATCCTGCTCTTTTTGCTAACTTAATATTCATATTTAGTTCAGCAGCCATTAGCCCACATAAATGAGCTACCTCTAAAGAGTGGCTTAGCATATTTTGTCCATAAGATGTTCTATATTTTAATCTACCTAATAATTTAATAAGTTCCGGATGCAAGTTATGAATTCCTGCTTCAAATGCAGCCTGCTCTCCTTCTTCTCTTATTATATTATTAACATCATTTTTAGCTCTTTCAATCATCTCTTCTATTCTAGCTGGATGAATCCTACCATCAGAAACTAACCTTTCAAGAGATAACCTAGCAACCTCTCGTTTTACAGGGTCAAACGATGATAAAACTACTGCTTCTGGGGTATCATCAATAATTAGATCTACACCTGTTAGTGTCTCAAATGCTCTAATATTTCTACCCTCTCTACCAATAATACGACCTTTCATCTCATCATTAGGTAATTCTACCACAGATACTGTTGTTTCAGTAACATGATCTGCCGCACATCTTTGAATAGCAGTTGTAATAATTTCTCTAGCTTTTTTGTCAGCTTCATCCTTTGCTCTGGCTTCAGCTTCTCTAATAAAGACTGCAGAATCTTGTCTAACGTCTTTTTTGACAATATCAAATAAAGTATCTCTTGCTTCGTCAGTCGTCATTCTAGCAATTCTCTCTAATTCTTCTGATTGCTTTGCTGCATAACTCTCTGCTTCTTCCAACTTTTGCTTAAGTTTTTCATTCTTTTTTGTAATCTGTTCTTCTTTTTTCTCTAGTGTTTGATTCTTGTTATCAAGCATTTCTTCTTTTTTGAGCATACGATCTTCCATTCTTTTTATTTCAGATCTTCTTTCTTTACTTTCTTGCTCAAATTCTTCACGCATTCCATGAATTTCTTCTTTAGCAGTAACTAATGCTTCTCTAAGCCTAGACTCTGCCTCACGATTTGCTTCTTCTAGTATCTTGTTAGCAGCATTCTCTGCTGTAGCTATCCTAGCCTCAGCTATATACTTTCTAACTAAGAAACCTACAATAAAGCCTAATGCTACACCTACAATAGCATAAATATATGTATCCATAATTGTTTCCTTTCCATATATAATAATACTACTGTAAATAGCCTTTTTGGCGTAAGCTTTCCATAATTAAGGCGTGTGGGAAGCCTCGTCCATACAAAAATCGATATATTTTATCTTTTTCAATGTCCGTATTCTGCTTAGCACTATAATTTTCTAAAGCTTCTTTACAGTAGTTTAAAACTTCTTCATTACTAATTGAATCAATAGCTTTTTCTACGTAATCTCTCTTGTATCCTTTACTTAGAAGACTACGCTGGATCTTAAATGGACCCCATAAATTATATTTTAATCTTTCACGTATATAATTATTAATTGCGTTTTCTTCGTTTAGATAACCATATTCTTTCAGTTGACTGATTATAGAATCAATCACTGAACTATCATATCTTCTAAATAGTTTTTCTTTCATTTTCCTCTCAGAGTAATCTCTCATAGATAACACCCTAAGAGCGTATGAAAAAGCCTTTTGTGAATCTTTACTCTTTTGTATCATTTTTTACACTATTGAATTGCTTTAAACCATAGTGCTCTCTAATTTTGTTCTCTAATTCTCTAGCTATATCTGGATTTTCATCCAAGAACTCCTTAGCATTTTCTCTACCTTGGCCAATATTCTCTTCATTATATGAATACCAAGACCCGGATTTACCTATATAGTCTAACTCAGTAGCTAGATCTAAAATACTACCATTAAGTGAAACGCCCTCACCAAACATTATATCAAATTCAACTTGTTTAAATGGCGGTGCCACTTTATTCTTTACTACTTTAATTCTGGTTCTATTACCAAACGAATCTTGACCTTTTTTAATCTGACTTATACGCCTAATTTCAAGCCTTATAGAAGAATAGAACTTCAGTGCTCTTCCTCCAGATGTTGTTTCTGGATTACCAAACATAACTCCTACCTTTTCTCTTATTTGGTTAATAAATACTACAACTGTTTTAGACTTACTAATAACTCCGGCTAATTTTCTCATAGCCTGCGACATTAATCTAGCTTGAAGCCCAACATGGGTGTCCCCCATGTTCCCTTCTAACTCAGCTCTAGGGACTAAAGCAGCAACTGAATCAACTATTATGATATCTACTGCATTACTTCTTACAAGTGTTTCAGTTATCTCTAAAGCTTGCTCTCCTGAATCTGGTTGAGAAACTAATAAGTTGTCAACATCTACACCTACGTTTTTTGCATATTTAGCATCTAAAGCATGCTCTGCATCAATAAAAGCAGCTGTACCACCCAAAGCTTGTGCGCTAGCTAGCATATGAAGTGCTATAGTAGTCTTACCAGATGATTCAGGACCATATATTTCAATAATTCTGCCCCTTGGCAAACCACCAATACCAACTGCAATGTCAATATCTAAACAACCTGTAGGGATTATATCAATGTCCAAAGATAATGAATCATCTCCTAATCGCATGATACTTCCTTTACCGAATTGTTTTTCTATTTGTTTTAAAGCATTATTCAATGCTTGGTCTTTTCCCATTGTTTACCTCCTTATTTTTTTAATTATAATGAATGAAATTAAATCTTCCTTACCCAAAAATAATACCAGAAATAGCTAGTTAAAACAAGCAACTAGCACCCTGGTAATGCAAACTAAATATTTAGTTTCTGTTGTATTATAAGCTTTTTTAATGAATCTCGATTGATATAACAGATTTTACATGGTTAAGTCTTTCTAAAACTTTATTTAAATCAACTTTTTTTGGAAGATTAACATCAAAGTCTATTGTAATTAAGCCATCTCCAATTTTCACTTGTACAGACTCAATATCAATATCGTATTCACCAAGAACCATGCCTAATACTCCTAGAAGTCCTGGATGGTTTTTTGCCACAAAAGTAAACCTCTTTTGATTAGCACCGTGCATTACATTAATATTCATTTGCCTAACAAAAGTCAGTGCTATCATTACAAACAAGGTTGTTATTACCGCAGCAAAATAATGACCTGTACCTACTGCTAAGCCTATAGCAGCAACTACCCAAAGGCTAGCAGCAGTAGTAAGGCCCTTTACATTTATACCTTCTTTCATAATTGTCCCAGCGCCTAAAAACCCCACGCCACTAACAATTTGAGCTGCCACTCTAGCAGGGTCTGCTGTATAAGGGAAGCCATTTATAGAAACTATAGTAATTAATGTTGATCCTAAACATACAAGTAAATGAGTTCTCAGTCCTGCTGGTCTCCCTGATGATTCTCGTTCAAAACCAACCATTCCACCAAGAACCAAAGATACTATAAGTTTAGTTAAAATATCTAAACTATACATAATTTGGCCTCCTCCATTCTTTTATTATACACTACATTTAGCTCAAATAAAATTATCGATTTAAACTAAATGTATCATACAAATCAGACCTTCTATTCTTTACTATTGGTAGTTTACTCCTAATATCTTTAATGTCATCAAATCTGATATCCACTACTAGGTAATCCTCATTCTCGCCTAAACTTTCTAAAATGTTGCCAAATGGGTCAACTACTAATGAATGTCCATATGCTATATAGTTTGATTTATAGTCTCTAGCAGGAGCAGCTCCTATCATAAACACTTGATTATCAACAGCTCTACTTCTAAAAGCTAGTTCCCAGTGTGCTGGCCCTGTAGTCATATTAAATGCGGCAGGGACAAAAATTGCCTTTACTTCTTCTTTAGCAATCAGCCTAAAATATTCCGAAAATCTTATGTCAAAACAAATTGCTAGTCCCATTTTACCAAAAGGAGTTTCAAAGGTAGTTATTTCATTCCCAGCACTCAAGGTCTTTGACTCCATAAACTCAATTTCTCCAGGAATATTTATATCAAATAGATGAACTTTACGATGCTTTGCAATCAAATCACCTTCTTGATTGAATACATAACTAGTGTTATATATTTTTTTATTATCCAATTCTGGAATAGATCCTCCAATTAAGAATATATTATTTTCTTGTGCTTGTTGCTTTAAGAAATTATAAGTCTTTCCACCTTGCTTTTCTGCACTAATAGAAAAGTATTCATTATCATAAGGAGAATTAAATATTTCTGGTAAACAAACAATTTTCGCTCCTAGCTGACTCACTTTTCTAATCATCTCTGCAGCTTTTGATAAGTTTTTGTCTTTATCATTAGTTACATTAAATTGACATAATCCTACTTTTACCATTTATTATTACCTCCTATAAAGCTGAAAAAGAGTGGCAATTGCCACTCTTTAGACTTAATATCTATACAATGCAAATGCATCTCTTGCCATATCAGAATATTGATTTTCTTTTAACACATAAACACTGCCACTATTTAAATGAGTATATCTAGCTATTAAATCAAGTAAATCAATATGCTCAAGTTGTACCTCATCAGCAACTTTTACCTCTATATTTTCTTCATTAAATGAACCCCATAACTTTTTGCCATACTTAATGAATACTGTCCTCACTCTTCCTGCATATGCTGCTTTTAATATAGATGTTATCTCATTGCTTACCTTTGAGCTTTGCTGTCCAATTAGCTGATTATATAGCTCAAGGTCTTCAAATAAGGGTTCTTCTAATATAGGTTTGATTATTTGATATGACTCTTTATGTAAATCTTCTGGTGTTTTTTCATCGGGATTACCTACTAAGTTCTCCTCAGTAATACTTCTATTATTTGAAATTCCTTTATAAATAGCTAAAATATAATCTACTCCTGCTAAAACTACAGGATAATCTTCTGTCATAACTTTTTGTAGCCCATCTTCAACTAGCTGAAAATAATACTTTATTTTCTCTTTTTCATCTTCTTCATCACCTTGACCATAAAAGATTGATGATCCTGCCCTATTTCCAGGTTGAGCTGAATGATGACTAACATGCTCATGAACCACCTCGTATTTCAATGCCTCTTCTAGACTTAGTGGTATATCTAAGTTATCTAGGTTTATTTCTTCTATCTCATATTGATTTGCCTCATACAAGTTAATATGATTTTTACTAAGTGCAAGTACATAATAACTGTCTAAGCTATTGTATAAAGCAAATAGAGGTTTTAAGTGAAACTTTGGTGCTATTACGACATCTTCTTCAAATCTGATAGGCAAACGATAAATGAAGGTGCTTTCTTTGCTCAAAAACACAACCAAACCATCGCTTTGTTTTTGCCAAAAAATTGAGTTTAGATATAAATCTTCTGCTGGTTTAACAAACTCTTCTATTTCAGAATTCTTCATGCCTCTCTCAGCTAACATGCTTTTAGTCTTTCTAACTAAATTTTTCAACCTTGTCACACTCTGAGTAGCCTCTTGTCCTTTTCTAAATGTAGGCATGTAAATTGATGCGCAATAATCACTTTGGACATTAGTAATCTCACTAAATTTTTGTTCGGTAAGTTTATCCATAGTCTAATCTCCTTTATTTGAAAATTCTTGCAACAATGCTAAGCATCTCACAAACAACGCTAATAACAACTAAAAATTACTTCTTATTTATAGGTTAATATTTTAACGAGTAAAAGTCAAGATAGCAGTAAAATTGTAACAACAAAGTAACCCTGTATTTTCGACAATAACATGTCTAACAACATAGTATATAGGGCTTGAAATGAGTAAAACATACCCTAAAGCAGACTTTATCATTAAACCCATGTAAACCTGATTGTATAAAAAAATAGACGTCTTAAAGCGCCTATTTTAAATTAAATTTACAATCACTACAATAGTAGTTTTGAGTCGATTTTGTTCGCTACTTCTTTTATAAAAATTTCTTTAATTGTAGGATCAAATTTTATTTCATTGTCTTTGTCTATTAAACGAATAGCTTCCTCATGTTTTAAGTTACTTCCCAATGGTTTCTTTTCAATAAGCCATATGTACTCGTCAGCTATTCTTAATATCTTGGCAAATAAGCAAATTTCGTCTTTTTCTATACCTTTTGGATAACCTGACCCATCGTAGTTTTCATGGTGTTCAAGTACTGTTTGAGCTATCGAAGCATAATCATTATGCGAACTAAGAATTCTATAACCTATTTCGGAATGTCTTTCCATATGAACTAACTGACTTTTGTTTGGTTTAATTTTGTTATTTAAAACACCAACATCAAAGTTTATCTTACCTATATTATGTAATAATGCTGCATTTTCTAATATTTCTTTCTCACTTGAATTTAAATTAAGAGATTCGCTTAATTGCTTTGTAATATAAGCAACTTTCCTAGCATGATTTTCTTCAAATGGGCTTTTAGCATGTAGTTTTCTTTCAATTATTGATATGGTATTAAGATGCATTTTTGGGCTCTCAATAAGTTTATTTCTATACATTTTATCTTCTGACACTTTATATATGTCATCAAATGATTGCTTAGAATTAGTCATTGTTGCTATTCCCATTGATAAGGATATAGGTATTTCTCTTATTATCTTCTTTTTTGTATGCTCTTTTATTTTCGTGTAATATTCTTTTGCTTCAATATTATCTGTATTCGGCATTATTATTAGGAATTCATCTCCACCAAACCGAAACACCTTATGGTCTTTGCTAATACAATCACTAAGTGTCTTAGCAACTTCTTGAAGTATTTCATCACCAAACTGATGACCAAAAGCATCATTTATTAGCTTTAAACCATTAAGATCAATGTTTAGTAATGACAAAGGTAAACATTTAGAAATACAGATCTCCTCAAGATAATCCTCATAAAATTTTCTATTATACAATCCCGTTAGCTGATCATGGTTGCTCAGATATATTATATTGTTTCTAGACTCAATTCTGTCTGTAACATCATCAATAATAACTGCAAAATGATCTTTCTTTGGAGTATACGCAACTACCTCAAAATATTTATCTAACTCCACTGAATAATTCTCATATCTTAGTGGCTCACACTTTTCTACTACTTGACTGTATCTCTCTATCCAGTAGTATTCAGTATCTGGCAATAAATCAAGAACAGTTTTTCCTACAATTTCTTCTCTTGATTTTCCAAGTAGCTTTTCAAAACTTGGGTTTACATCAATAAAAACATAATTAATAGCTTTGCCATTTTCATCATAAATCATTTTGTGAAGCGCTAAAGGTTGAACCATTTGATTTACTAACAAACGGTATTTTTCTTCACTTTCCTTTTGGGCTAACTCAATTTCTTTCCTATGAGTTATGTCTTTTATTAACTGGACTACTGAGACTATATTTCCCTCTGTATCTTTAATAGGTACTGATGTTGTGTTAATCCACTTACCTAATGTCTCTTGATACTTTTCTCTTGATATTGGTTTGTCAAGTTTAATAGCTCTTTCAGCAGGGCAATCTTCACATGCTTGAGATTGACCTATTATTTCAAAGCACTTTATTTTATTGAATTGATCACTATCAACTCCTAATAATTCTCTACCAACCTTATTATAGCTAATAATTGTATGATCACTTTTTTGATATCCAACTATCTCAGTCAAGCTATCAAGTATTTTTTCACTTTTCTTGTCTTCTAAAACAAACTGATCCTTTATTTCATAATATTTCTTTTCTGCTAAATATCTGCTTAATAACAGTCCTAGTACCTCAATATATTGATCAATGTATTCATCATCAATTGTTTTCTCTATATCAAAGAGAAAAATAATGTCATTTGCTAGCTTTTCTTCATCCTTCACTCTAAGAGAAATAGCTTTGCTAGTTTTAGTAATTTCAGTAAATTTATCTATTTGTTTATTATATTCTTCAATATTAATCAAATCATGTAATGAATTGAACTTTAATATGTGAAACTCTCTTTTTAAATTTGATAAGTCTGCTTTATATGGCCATAAACTGCCAATTAGTGGTCTTCCCAAATATTGATCTATCATATCTAAATCTTGATCTGCACCAACAAATAATCGGCACACAGCATTATCTTTGTTTAAAACAACTTCATTCATTATTGCAAATTTAGCATCTAGCAACTTTATTGATTCTTTCAATATTTCATGATAACTGAAATTATAATAATTATATTGCACTAGTCTACTTAAGATATTCATTAAGTTAGATCTTCTTGAAACATCTACTAAATAAATGTCTAATAACCCTATCTCATGCAAGTAATACGTTATTTCATAACGACTATTTAAAAAACTAAAATCCTTAGAAAAAATACGATTTAAATCTTCATTTTCTAAGTTATTAATTTTCTTGTTTTTCGTCATTAGTTCTTTTTTTATATGATTTTTTAAATTGTGAATTATAGTATAATCACTTCCAAATAAATCTTTATATTTCTTGTTAGTCATGGTCGTTGTAATTTCTTCATTTGTTACTGAAAATCTTATTAAGGCAATAGGGATTTCATCTTGATACTCTTCAATATTTGCTCTCATAGTAATTCACTCCACAAATTGCATATTCACTTAATTATATCTCATTATGTTCATAATATGAAACAATTCTGAATATTAATGAAATAAAGGACAAGTATATCAAAAATCTTGTCCTTGTACCAAAAATTCTATGATTCCGCAGCTATACCCCAAACAATCCAAATTTAATAGTGCTCTTCTTTGCAAATTCGTTTTTTGAGGATAATCACTTTTAGACTTGTATTTCTTTCCGAAAATATAGTCAATAGCGCTAGAATTATCGTTCACTTCGCTTATAATAGTAAAGTTTTCTGCAAACTTAATAATATTACTGCTTTCATCCAGTACATGCTTATTGCCACTATACAAAAGCCAAGCATAGCATATAAAAGCTTTTGGTTTAAATTCTGGAAAATATAGATTAAAGAACTCTTTAGCTTTTTTAATTGAATATTTGACTGCTTCATTCGATAAATCTGCCTTAGCAGGGATGTGTACATTTAGGACTTCTGCACCTGAGGGAATATCTGATTTAACTTTGTTTGAAAACTTCATATATCCGCCATCAATAATAGTGTGATCTAGATAGATCATGTTAAAGATTTGATACTGTAGTGAGCCTATTTTGAAAATCTTAAATGCTACAAGGTGCCTAAACCAAATAACATCTTCTTTTGAAAGTCCATAATTACCTGTTTTTTCTATATAGATATTTTGCCTTAACTTTATATCTGAAATTGTGTTTAAATAGATTTCTCTAGGAATGTTTCTATCTATAAACTCTTGGTACAAGTCAGTAACAACTCTAATTAATATTACTAATCTTCTAAATGGTTTTCTACTGCATATTTGAAAATTTGGAACATTGCCATTATATGCTTCTAATGATAATTTATCTATTTCTTCTTTGTGATTTTTGTAATACCCATTTACTTTAGTTTTCAACTCATCTTCAAAATTCAAGTCATCCACTGTGTTATAAAAAGAATATTGAATTGTCATAATGCCTCCTGATATTTTATGGAGATTATACTTTAGAATCTCCTAAATAGTGTTTTGATAATTTCACTTATATCATCCTCTCTAGTCTATTCACTGAAAATTTTAATATTATAAATTTTACCTTTTAGTCATATTTACTGTCAATAGACGACATTTATTAGAGAGTATTTAACAAAAGAATTAGTTAGAAGCTCATCTGTAATTAACTAAAGCATGCCTGTAATCAGTATATCTGCTATTCTTAATGGTTTAATCAGTTATTTATAAAGTGATTTTTTAGCATACATTTGATTAATATAAAATATCTATAAAATTTATAGCTAAGACTACATCCAGTTCTTAAAAATTTAGTAAAGAAACTTGTAATAGTCTTTATAGTAAGATTTTTCAGATTCTATAAAACCGCCTTGAGCAAGTTTTATAACTAAACCTGCAAGTAGTGGTTTATCTTTAACCTTCTCTGTGCTTACATAGCTTATATATTCAATTTAAAACAAAAAAAAGCGTTGCTATAACAATCATACACCATTGTTATGACAACGTTTTTATATGGTCGGGATGGCGGGATTTGAACCCACGACCTCTTGACCCCCAGCCAAGCGCGCTACCAAACTACGCCACATCCCGTTTCAGAAGAATCAAATTTTTATTCTTCTTTTTCTTTTTCTTCTAAGAGTAATACTTTTCTGGAAAGTCTTACTTTTCCATTTTCTATTCCAGTTACCTTAACTTTTATAATATCGCCTAAATCAGCAACATCTTCCGTCTTCTTAACTCTACCAATATCCATTTCAGAGATATGTAGTAATCCATCCTTACCTGGTAATAATTCAACAAAAGCACCGTACTTCTCTACTCTTATTACTTTACCATCGTAGACTTCTCCTACTTCTACATCTTTAATAATCTCTTCAATCATTTTTATAGCTTTTTCGCCACTTTCTTTTTCAGTAGCAGCTACATAAACTTTACCATCATCTTGGATATCAATTTCCACACCAGTTTCATCAATAATCTTATTTATAGTTTTACCACCGGTTCCGATAAGAACTTTAATTTTATCCACTGGAATCACGGTTGTATACATTCTAGGAGCATACTTGGAAAGATCCTCTCTAGGTACTGAAAGATCATTGTTCATAATTTCTAATATATGAAGTCTTCCTTCTTTTGCTCGCTGTAAAACTTCTTTTATTGTATTAATCTTTAATCCTTTAATCTTTACATCTAACTGAATAGCAGTAATACCTTTTTCAGTTCCTGCTACCTTGAAGTCCATATCTCCATAAAAATCTTCAATTCCTTGAATATCTGATAAAATAGTTACTTCTTCATCTGTTTTAATTAAGCCAAGCGCAATACCCGCAACTGGCCTCTTAATTGGAACACCAGCATCCATTAATGATAGCGAACTACCACAAACACTTGCCATAGAAGAAGAACCGTTTGACTCAAGTATTTCAGATACAACTCTAATTGAATATGGGAAATCTTCTTCACTTGGTAACACCGGTAATATAGCTTTCTCAGCTAAAGCACCATGCCCAATTTCTCTTCTCTTTGGACCTCTCATAAATCCTGCTTCACCTGTTGCAAAAGGTGGGAAGTTATAATGATGCATATACCTTTTTGTTTCAGTTGTTCCGATATCATCAAGTCTTTGACTATCTCTAATTGTTCCTAGTGTTGTTATTGATAATGATTGAGTTAATCCCCTTGTGAACAATGCACTACCATGTGTTCTTGGAAGCAATCCTGTTCTTGTGTTGATTTCTCTAATATCTTTCAGTCCACGACCATCAATTCTGTGATGTTCATTTACAATAATAGATCTCATAACTTCTTTTGAGTATTCATTAAAGAAATCTTTAACATCTGACTCAAAATTTTCATATTCAAGATACTTATCTTCCAGTTGTGATTTAATATCACTTAACAAATTATCCAAAGCTTCATTTCTTACTTCTTTATCAATTTGTTTCATGACATCATACATCTTACCTTCAGCTAAAGCTCTTACATCATCCTTAAGTTCATCGTTAATGTGTATTTCTGGAGCAGGTTTTTTCTCTGCACCAAATTCTTCAATTATACGTTTTTGGAATGCAATTACTTCTTTAATTTGCTCATGAGCTATCTCAATAGCTTCAAGCATATCATCTTCCATAGCTTCAGAAGCATCTGATTCAATCATAACAATCGCATCTTCTGTAGCCGCTACAAAAACATGCATATCACTAACTTCTTCTTGTTTTACTGTTGGATTAACAACAAACTCACCATTTACTCTTCCTATTATTACAGAGCCTACTATCTCATTAAATGGTATATCTGACAATCCTAAAGCTAATGAGGCGCCTAATAAGCTAACTACTTCTGGAGTATTATCTTGATCTACTGATAATACTGTAGCCACTATTTGCAAGTTATTAAGGTATCCATCAGGGAATAAAGGACGTAAACTTCTATCTATAATTCTACAATTAAGAATCGCTTGTTCACTAGGTCTTCCTTCTCTTCTTAACCAACCACCAGGGATCTTACCAATAGCATACATTCTTTCTTCTACATCAACTGTTAATGGAAAGAAATTTTGACCTTCATTTGGTTTATCTGCTGCTGTTGCAGTAACTAACACAACAGTATCGTCAAATCTAATCAATGCTGATCCATTTGCTTGTCTTGCTATTTCACCAATTTCAACACTTAACTCTCTTCCACTTATAACTTCTTTGAAAATTTTCCTCATATAAGCCCTCCTAAATTTAAAGCTTTTTTGTAACTAAAAAGCGGGGAATCCCCGCTTTACTATCTTCGCAAGCCAAGTCGCTCAATTAGTTCTCGGTATGCTTCTATATCTTTGTTTCGTAGATAGTTTAGCAAACGACGACGCTGACCAATCATCTTATACATTCCTCTTCTAGAGTGAATATCTTTTTTATGCATTTTCAAGTGATCTGTTAACTGATTTATTCTTTCTGTTAACATAGCTACTTGCACCTGTGGTGAGCCAGTATCAGTCTCATTTGTACCAAATTCGTCAATAATTCTTTTCTTTTCTTCTTTTCCTAAAGCCATTGTAAAATTACCTCCTATTATTTATACATAAGCTAAATACCACGCATTCGCTGGAGTAGGCGTCAAGCCTAGTATAAAGCTAACATAAGCATTTTATCATCTTACATATTAGTTGTAAACAACTGAACAGGATTTAATACTTTTATCTTAACTATATCCTGTTTTACTTGATCCTTAAGCATTTCTACTGTATCAAATTTCTTCTCTTCTCTTAAAAAATTAGTTAAATAAACGGTTATGTTTTTTCCATACAAATTTCTATTTGGGAAATCTATCAGATGAACTTCTACAGTTTGTAAATCTTCTAGAAATGTAGGTTTATTTCCTATATTAATAGCAGCAATATAACCATTATCAGTAAATCCAGCATATACGCCTTTTTTGGGTAACAGTTTTAAATCAGGAATTTCCAAATTTGCAGTAGGGAAACCTAAATTTGTGCCCCTACCCATACCATGGACTACATCACCTGATAGCATATATGGCCTACACATAAGCTCATTAGCTTTTTCTATTTTGCCGTCTTCAATAAGTTTTCTGATTAATGTACTACTTACCTTTGTCCCATTTCTCATTACGGGTTCGTGGATCACTAATCCAATATTTCTTTCATATAAAAAACTTTGTAAGAAGTCTACATCACCACTAGCTTTGTATCCAAACTTAAAATTAAACCCTACTACAATATTAGTAATTGTTAAATCTTGTGTAATATTTCTCAAAAAATCTTCTGGACTAAGCTTAGCTATTTTAAAATTAAAAGGTAAATCAAACCAAATATCTACACCTTGATCTATAAGCAATGTTTTCATTTCTGCTTTTGTAGTTATTCTTTTGAAATCATTCGGCTTGAAAAAATGTTGCGGATGAGGGTTAAACGTTAACACAGCTAGTTTTTCTTTATTTTCTCTAGCAATTATTAACCCTTTGTTAATAAGACTCTGATGTCCTATATGTATCCCATCAAAATTACCAATATTAAGTACAATATTCTCTTTTACTTCTTTTAAATCTTGCCAACTTGTTATTATTTTCATGTCTACTCCAATTTGCTATATAAATACTTTACGAGGATGTATATATCCATTTTTTATATATGCTATTGCTATTAAGCTTTCTTTACTATCAATTAAAGCAACTATATCTTTATCAGAAAGATTAGTATGTACTAATCTTCCATGTTTTATATCAATTACTTGCTCTTCATTTAACTCAACTTGATATAAGTGCTCTATAGCTAAATTTAATGGTAATAAATCAACTGATTCATTCATAGTATTTGAATTTTCTATATTAAATGGTCCAACCGCTGTTCTAAGTAAAAAAGACATCGTCCCAACATTATTACATAATCTTGCAATGTCTTGACATAAAACCCTAATATACGTTCCTTTTGAACATGTTACATCAAACAATATCTTATTTTGGTATATATCAACTAAGGTTATGTCAAAAATGCTAATGTTTCTAAGTTCTCTTTCAATATCTTTACCAGATCTAGCTAATTTATAAAGTGGAACTCCATCTTTTTTTAATGCAGATGTCATAGGAGGAAGTTGTTTTTTATCTCCTACAAAACTTGATAGAACACTATCCCACTCGTTTTGGCTTAATAGATTCACTTCTTTAGAATCAATTTTCTCTCCAAACATATCACCTGTGTCAGTTTCAAAACCTAGAATAATTTCTGCTCTGTAAGTTTTCTTTGTGCTTTGAATGTATTCAAGCAGCTTTGTTCCCTTACCTACACCTAGGACTAAAATTCCTGCAGCTCCAGGGTCTAGAGTGCCAGAGTGACCTATTTTTCTTGTATTTAACTGCTTTCTAGCCCAAGATACAACATCATGCGATGAAAGTCCTGGAGGTTTAATAATCGAAATAATTCCATCCACTTATTCTAGCTCCAAACCATTTAAATATTCATTCGTAAAAGTTACTACTTTCTCAACAACTTCATCTAACTTACCATTTATCTGACACCCTGACGCATATCTATGTCCACCACCACCAAATTTTTTAGCTACATGAGATATATCTACTGGAGGAACACTTCTAAAGCTTACTTTAACGTTATTATCATAAACTTCAGTAAATACAATAGATGCATATATTCCTTCGATACCTCTAATATAGTTAACTAACTCAGGATACTCTGTGGGACTTAATTCATATTTGCTGATAATATCTTTGCTCACTTGCATAGTTGCAAATAAATCATACACTTTTACATTTTTTATAGCATCAACTACTAGTTTAAACGCTTTCTTTGTTCTAAAGTCCACTATATTCATTTTTATTGTATATGCATCAAAATCATATTCCATTAAATCTGCTGCTATTCGAAGAATTTTGCTAGTGGTATTTGCATGCTTAAATCCACCAGTATCACCTACAATTGCAGCAAATAGTTGGGTTGCAATTTGAAAATCTATATTCTTCTTATCAAATAAATCATACAGAATCTCACCTGTAGCTGCAGCTGAAAAGTTAAGTATATTTTTATCTCCAAAAGAATCATTATCTTGGTGATGATCAATATTACATATTGGCAACTTCCATACCTTATGCTCTAGATTGATAGGCGCTCTTCTCTTATTTGAACTGTCTAACACAAAAATAGCATCATAGTCAGTTTTATGAGTCTTGTCTGACTCAACTGTTAGTCTCTCATCTATTAAGAACTCAAGATTAATTGGAATATCTTTAGATAAAACTACTTTCGCACTTTTACCTAACTTTTCTAGATACATAGCTAATGCTAATGATGACCCCAAAGCATCAGCATCTGGGGTCTCATGTGTAATAATTAAAAATGAACTGTATTTGCTATAAAAATCTGTGAAAGTTTTATTCATCTTTTTTTACTTCCCTAAGCAACTTGTCAATTTTTGAACCATATGATAAAGAATTATCATATATAAAATCGATCTGCGGGGTACGTCTAAGATTTGCTTTACTTGCAACTTGCTTTCTAACAAACCCAGCAGCTGATTTTAAAGCTTCCATTGTTTCTTCAATTTCATGATCGTCACCTAATAAGCTTACATAAACTTTACATTCACTTAAGTCCTTAGTCAGGTTTACCCCTGTAACAGAGACAAACCCAACTCTAGGGTCTTTAATTTCATTTTGCAAAAGATGGCTTATAATTTTTTTTACTCTCGACTCTTGTTGACTAAGTCTATAATTACTCATTTTCAAGCCCCTTACAATATTGTATTTTGTTCAAGTATCTCTACCCTGTAATCTTCTTCAATCAATGAAATAGCATTACTAATTATTGATTGAATATGCTTTTCTTCATTTGAAACTACTGCAAAAGTTAACTCCGAGCAGTTCCAAATATCATGAAAATCAGTTTCAGCGATGCTAATATTAAACTTTTTACATTTATCTAATAGTGACCTTAATACTTGTCTCTTGTCCTTAAGAGAGTAACTGTCATGCAAATACAATTTAATACTAACTATGCGGTACATTATTCAGCAGGCATTTCTTTCATGATATAAGCTTCAATTACATCATCTTCTTTAATGTCATTAAAGCCTTCAAGGCCAACACCACACTCATAACCAGAAGCAACTTCTCTTACGTCATCTTTAAATCTTTTTAGAGATGAAATCTTTCCTTCATAAATCTTTCCACCATCTCTAAACAGCCTTACAATTGCATTTCTTTTAATAGTACCTTGAGTAACATAACAACCAGCAATAACACCAATTCTAGGTACCTTGAAAGTATCTCTTACTTTTGCTGTTCCTATGTTAATTTCTTCAAATACTGGGTCAAGTAATCCTTTACCTATTTGTTCTAGCTCTTCTAACAGTTTATAGATTACAGTGTAAAAACGCATTTCTACTTCTTCATCCTCAGCATGAGTTTTAGCTGAACTATCTGCATTTACGTTAAACCCTACAACTAAAGCATTTGACGCAGCTGCTAGCATTACATCTGTTTCATTAACAGCTCCTACTCCACTGTGTATGACTTCAAATTTAATTCTTGTATCTTTATCATTTAAGTTTACTACAGAACCCTTAATAGCTTCTAGTGAACCTTGTACATCCGCTTTAACTATAATGTTGAGAGTATGTGATTCTGTTTCATCTTTCATTTGAGCAAATAGATCATCAAGTGACATCCTAGAACTCTTAGCTCTAAGCTCTTGTTGTCTAGCTTTTAATTGCTTCTGCTCTGCTATAGTCTTAGCTTCTTTATCATCTTCATATGATGTTAAAACATCACCTGGCTCTGGTAATCCATCTAAGCCTGAAATAACAACAGGTGTAGAAGGACCTGCTTTTCTAATTCTCTTGCCTGCATCACTAGTTAAAGTTTTTAGTCTTCCGTAATAGTTTCCAACAACTACAGAATCACCTTTATTTAATGTTCCATTTTGGATTATTACAGTAGCAACTCTACCATGCCCTTTTGCAATATTAGATTCAATTACTGTACCTACTGCATGTGTCTTAGGGTTTGCTTTTAGTTCATTCATTTCAGCTAAAAGCAATACTGCTTCTAGTAAGTCTGGAATATTAGCTCCAGTTAATGCTGAAATTTCAACACAGATTGTGTCACCACCCCAGTCTTCGGGTACTAGATCATATTTTGTCAATTCTTGCTTTACTCTATCAGGGTTTGCATCTGGTAAATCACATTTATTAACTGCAACAACAATAGGAACTCCTGCAGCTTTTGAGTGATTAATAGCTTCAATAGTTTGTGGCATAATGCCATCATCAGCTGCAACAACTAATATAACAATATCAGTTACTCTAGCACCACGTGAACGCATTTCAGTAAACGCAGCATGTCCAGGAGTGTCAAGAAAAGTTATTTTCTTTCCATTTACTTCTGTTTGGTAAGCACCAATATGCTGTGTAATTCCACCTGCTTCTGTCGCAAGTACTCTTGATTGCCTAATATTATCAAGTAACGAAGTCTTACCATGATCAACATGACCCATTACTGTTACTATTGGAGGCCTTTCTTCAAGTTGCTCAGGATCGCCAACTAACTTGATAACTGGAGCTTCCTCTTCTTCTTCTTGCGCTATCGTAACTTTAATTCCTAGTTCTTCACCAATAATAATTGCTGCCTCAGGTTCTACTGGTTGATTAATTGCCGTCATAACGCCTAAGTTCATAAGCTGAGCAATTAATTCATTTGCATTTACATTCATGGCTTTAGCAAGTTCTCCAACTGTAATGAACTCTGGAATTTCAATTTCTTCAGGTCTTTCATTTCTTTGTGGTTGGCTTAACTTACGTTTTTTCCTCTTTGGTCTTATTCTTGAAGATTTAATCTTCTCTTTTGCAATTTCGTCTTCCCAAACTTCCTCAACACTCTGACTATGTTTAATTATTGTATAATCACTTTTGAGTTCTTCTGGGATCTCTTCTGGAATTTCTTTTTCTACAGGCTTAAGCTTGTCTATGACTGTAGGTTTCTTCTTTGTTTCTTCTTTTTGAACAATTACTTCTTCAGTTTTTTCAACTGGTTTCTCTTGTATTACTTCTGTTTTCAAATCTTCCAATTTTGGTTCTCGTCTTTCTATTGTCTTAGACTTATCTTTCTTCTTGCCTTCTGTTTCTGTTAACATCTCTCTAATTTGTTTTGAAACAGCTGGCTCTAAAGTGCTCATGTGACTACTAACTTCTATGCCCACTTTATTCAAAGCGTCTACTAAATCCTTGCTGGGGATATTAAATTCCTTGGCTATTTCATATACTCTTACTTTTTTCAATAATTACACCTCCGAAAATTTCTTGGTGGTCTATATAAACAAAACACTTTACTCTGATACGTTCATCAGCTCTTGATATATAATGTCTGGAATATCAGTGCTTAATGCTCTCTTAAGCGCTTTGGTTTTTTTTGCACCTTCAACACATACTTTTGTTTTACATAAATATGCGCCTCGTCCATTAGCTTTTCCTTTATAATCTACAACAACTTCGCCTTCTGGGGTGCGTACAACTCTGATTAAAGCTTTCTTTTCCTGCTTAGTTCTACACACAACACACATTCTTTGAGGAACTTTTCTAGTTTTCAACACCATCACCTTCATTTGTTAATCCAGCTTGACTAGCACTCTTTATGTCAATTTTCCAAGATGTTAGTCTGGCTGCAAGCCTTGCATTTTGTCCATCTTTACCAATAGCTAGTGATAATTGATGGTCTGGTACCACTACATTTGCTTTTCTCTCGTCATCTTCCTCAATTACAACCCTTAAAACTTGAGAAGGACATAAAGCATTCTTAACATATGTAGCTGGATCTTCGCTCCACTCAACTACATCAATCTTCTCACCATTAAGCTCATTAACAATAGCTTGTACTCTAGCCCCTCTTGGACCTACGCAAGCTCCTACTGGGTCTACATTTTCATCACTAGTATGAACACTAATCTTTGTTCTACTTCCAGCTTCTCTAGCAATTGATTTAATTTCTACTGTTCCATTAAATACCTCTGGCACTTCTAGTTCAAATAGCCTTTTGATTAAGCCTGGATGAGTTCTAGAAATAACAATTTGTGGATCTTTATTGCTCTTTTTTACCTCTGCAATATAAAACTTCATTCTTTTATTGATTTCATAAAATTCTCCACCTACTTGTTCTGTCTGAGGCAAAACAGCTTCAGTGTTACCCAAATCAACATAAAAGTTTCGGCCATCTGTTCGATAAAGAGTTTCAGTTATAATATCATCTGTTTTATCAACAAACTTATCAAAAATTGCACTTTTTTCTGCTTCTCTTATCTTTTGAACTACCATTTGTTTAGCAGCTCTTGCTGATTTCCTTGCAAAGTCTTTTGTTGTTATATCTACACTAATTATATCAGATAACTTAACTGTTTTTCTGATATTTTTAGCATCTTCTAAACTCATTTGCTTTTCTTGGTCTTCTACTTCCTCTACTACAACAAAACGCCTATATGCTTTTACTTCACCATTATCTTCATTTATTTCAATATCGATATCAGCTTCAAGTCCATATGTTTCAGTGTAGCTTTTAAGTAATGCAGTTTTAACTGCATCATATAGGATTTCTTCATCTATCCCTTTATTATCACTTAAATCTTTTATTGCTTTCATAAACTCTTTATTCAAATCTAAAACCCCCTAAAAACTAAAATGAAGTCTTACTGAAGATATTTTTGTACGATCAACTTTGTAAGATTCATCTTCATTTTCTACTATAATAAAATCATCAGTTACATCTTTAAGAATTCCAATAGCTGTTTTTGGCCATGTTTCTCCAGCTACATATGTTTTAAACTGGACCTCTTTACCTATACTCAATTTTAAAGTATGTGTAGAGCCCAATTTAGCATCCAGCCCTGGTGAAGACACCTCCAAAAAGTAACTTTCTTCAAATGGGTCAACTTCATCTAAGTAGATATCAAGTTCTTGATGAACTGCGTAACATACATCATGATCAATGCCCTTTGAACTGGTAAGCCTAACACTAACTATTTGGCTTCCACCTTTTTTTACTATATCTACATCAAATAAATCGACACCATTCTTGCTAGCTATTTCAGCTGCTTTTGTTTCTACTAGATTCATCACATCTTTTTTTCTCATTTAATTACTCCTCTTTCATAACTCATCAATATATAACAGTAAAAAGAGTGGGCAGCCCCCACTCTTTTCGAAAAACTATAATCACCTAAAGCTATCTTACCAAAAAAGTGAAGTCCATGCAAGTTAGTTATCTAATCTTGCTAAATCTTCTATCTCTTGCAATATAGTCTGCACATAATTATCAGGAGTGACTGTCTTAATTATCTTTCCTTGTTTAAATAAAACAGCTTTTCCATTACCAAGGGCTAATCCTAAATCTGCTGATTCTGCTTCTCCGGGTCCATTTACTACGCAACCCATAACTGCTACTTTTAAATGAGTCTTAACACCTTTTAATTTTTCTTCAAGCTTTGTTACGATGCTAATTAAATCACCATTGGTTCTAGCACATGTCGGGCAACTTATAATCTCAATTCCTTCTTGTCGTATCCCTAGAGATCTGAGTATTAATTTGGCTACATCAATCTCTTTTACTGGATCTGCAGTCAATGATACTCTAAAGGTTTCACCAATCCCATCAAGTAATAAACTTCCTATTCCTATTGATGATTTCACAGTACCTGCTAGATATGTTCCTGCCTCAGTCACACCAAGGTGAAGCGGTGTGTTTGATTTTTCTCTAAAACTTCGATTGGTTTTAATTGTAGCCAAGACATCTGATGACTTAATACTCATAATAAAGTTATTATATCCCATGTCTAGTAGCTTCTTATCATAGTTTAGAGCAGATTCAACTAGCGCTTGTGCTGTTACTCCTTGATACTTTTCTTTAAGATTTTTCTCAAGTGAACCACTATTTACTCCTACTCTTACAGATCTTCCTAAGTCTTTAGCTACTTCAAAAACCTTAACCACACGATCCCAACTACCAATATTCCCTGGATTAATTCTAACTTTGTCTGCACCCGCTTCTAAAGAAGCTATTGCAAGTTTATAGTCAAAATGAATATCAGCAACTAAAGGAAGTTTAATTTCTTCTTTGATAATTCTAAAAGCCTTCACTGATTCTAAATCTGGCACTGATATTCTGACGATGTCAGCTCCAGAGGTAAATAACGACCTAGTTTGCTTAATTGTACTTTCTATATCAACAGTTTTTGTATTAGTCATACTTTGTATAGAGATTGGGTCTATACCTAAAGTTATATTCCCTACTTTAACAGGTCTAATTTGGTTACTCATATTATTGACCCAATCTTAGAATATCTTGATATGTAATCACTACTGCGAAAGTTATTAACAAGGCAAATCCGATTAAATATATAAGATTTTCTTTCTTAGGATCAATTGGTTTACCTCTAATGACTTCTACAATTATTAGTAAAATTCTACTTCCATCTAACGGTGGTATAGGCAAAGCATTAAAAATACCTACATTTACACTTAGCATTGCAGTAAATGATAAGGTATTAATAAGTCCCGTTCTAGTCACTTCACCTACTAGTTGCGCTATTCCAACAGGACCAGCTCCTTGAACAGCTGATGAACCAGTAAAAATTGACCCTAGCGCTACAAAAATCATAATTATTAAAGAAAATGTTTGTACAAAACCGTTTTTAATAGATGAAAAAATGTTTGATCTTTCTGAAGTTGAACTAATACCAATAAGACCATCATTGGTTGATTCATCAAGTCCTATTTGCACATTAAATTCCATTTCAGTGCCATTTCTAGTTATAGTAAATACCTTACTCTGGTTTGGATATGGTCTTACATGACCAGTTATGTCTGTCCACTCCTCTACAGCATTACCATCAATGTTAGTAATTATATCTCCAGGCAATAACCCAGCTTGCTCAGCTGGACCATCAACCAATATATCTCCAATGACTGGCTCTGATGAAGGAACCCCTTGGATCATAAATATCAAAGAAAATATAACTATTGCTACTATAATATTAGCTACAACACCTGCTATTGAAATGAATATTCTAGTTAGCGGGGTTTTTCTATTTAGTGACCTTGGATCATCTTCATCTTCGGGATCTTCTCCTATCATCCGAACAAATCCACCAATGGGAATTGCTCTTAGACTATAAAGTGTTTCCCCTTTTTGTTTTGAGAATAATATAGGGCCCATACCAAGAGCAAATTCTTCTACATAAACATCAGAAGATTTTGCTGCTAAAAAGTGGCCTAACTCGTGAAAGAATATAAGTAGCCCTAATATTAGTATTGTCGCTACAACTGTAATTATCATCAGAAATCCTCCTAGGTTATTATTGCTCTCGCAATATCAACCGCCTTTTTCTGTGTTTCTAAAACGTCTTCAATTGACTGAATTTTTCTGTATTTGAATTCTTTTAATACATCTTCTATTATATCAGGAATTTCTAAAAACTCTATTTTTTTATCAATAAAAGCCTCCACAGCCACATTATTAGCTGCATTTAACACTGCTGGTAATATACCCCCCAGCTTTCCATATTTATAAGCTAAGCTAAGGCATTTAAAAGTTTTTAAGTCAGGTTTAAAAAAATCAAGTCTATTAACACTAGCTAAATCGAGTCTTTTAATATTATTCTTAACCCTAGTCCCCCTATATAAAGCATACTGTATAGGTTGATACATACTGGTACTTCCAAGCTGAGCTATTTGTGCACCATCAGAAAACTCAACAATTGAATGCACTATACTTTGCGGATGAACTACTACTTCAATTTTTTCAAACGGTATATTAAATAAAACAGAAGCTTCAATAACTTCGAGTCCCTTATTCATTAAAGTTGCTGAATCAATTGATATTTTTTGCCCCATTGACCATGTTGGATGACTAAGTGCTTCTTTAGGTGTAATACCTTTAAGTTCATCCCTTGTTCTACCTCTAAAAGGGCCTCCTGAAGCGGTTATAATAAGCTTTTCAATAGTAGACTTATCCTCGCCATTCATAGCTTGCCATAATGCAGAGTGCTCGCTATCTACTGGATATATGTTTACGTTATTTTTTCTTGCTAGTTCCATTAATAAAGATCCAAAGCTAACTATTGATTCTTTATTAGCTAAAGCTATGTCTATACCTTTTTCAATTAGACTAATTGACGCTTCAAGCCCATAAATTCCACCAATGGCGTTAAGCACTATGTCGGCATTAATAGTTTTTAGAAACTCCTCTAAGTAGTTCTCTCTATAGAAAACATGGCATCCTTTAACTTCTAACTCATCTCTTAGCGCTGCATACTTAGGCTTATACTCAAGTATTTGCTTTTTCAGCAATTCTTTGTTTGCATGAGCTGTAATACCCACTAACTCAAAATCAGAATTATGGTCTTTAATAACATTAAGTGCTTGAGTTCCAATAGAACCAGTACTTCCTAAAATTGCTACTTTAATCATATAATACACCCTTACTTACTTACTTATCATTGTTATAAAAAGATATGCTAACGGTAATACAGGCATAACACTATCAAAACGATCTAATAAACCACCATGACCTGGCATAATCTTACCAGAGTCTTTAACTTGGTTGGTTCTTTTAAATGCTGAGATTATCAAATCTCCACTTTGAGCTAAAAAAGTTGCTCCCAAAGCATAGATTGCTGTATATATAAGATTCCATTTATTAAAATATCCATAAACTAAAATCAAAGTCACAGAAATTAAGACACCACCAATTAGTCCTTCGATTGATTTCTTAGGACTTAGATTCTTCCAAGGTCTTCTTTTTCCAAACTTTATACCTGTAAAATAAGCACTGGTATCATAAAGCCAAGCACTTAAAAATGGTAGTAACAATGCACTAATACCATGTGTATCTAAAAGATATAAATAAGGTAAAACTTTAATAATATAGATTGAACCGACTAAAAACATAGTAACTTTTGTAAGATTGTAGTTATCTTCACAAACAGTTTCTAAGAATAACACTACTAATACATATGCTATTACTGTAGTAGCTACTAGATCATCAGACCTTTGAAAATAAAAATGTATCAAAGTATATATATAACTAATTATTAATAGGTTGTATTCTTTACCTTTATATATCATATTATGCAGTTCATAAAGTAATATGCCAGCTACTATAATAGAAGCAGCAAACAATACATTCCCACCAAAATAGATGACTGCTAGAAAAACCGGCAATGCTATTGCAGCACTTACTATTCTACTTTTCATCTTCTATTTTTCCAAATCTTCGATTTCTATTTTCAAAATACTTAATAGCTAAATCTAACGCTTCTTCATTAAAGTCAGGCCAATACAAATCACTGAAGTATATTTCAGAATATGCAGTCTGCCATAATAAGAAATTTGATAGTCTAGTCTCTCCCCCTGGTCTGATCAAGAGGTCAACATCGGGCACATGAGGGGCAAAAAAATGCTCCCTTAAAATTCTCTCATCTACTTCTTTGATCCCTTTGCCTATTATTTTATTAACTGCATCTATAATTTCAACTCTACCACCATAATTATATGCAAAAACTACTTCTAATCCTTCATTATTCTTAGAATCTTCTTCTAAATCTCTCAAAAGCTGTAATGTCTTCCCTGGAATCCCATCTGTCCTTCCAGAAACAAAAAACCGCATATTCTTTTTTTCTAAATGTGATTTAAATTTATTATAAATTATAAAGGGTAAATCTTTTGTTAAGTAATTCACTTCTAACTGAGGCCTCCCCCAATTTTCTGTAGAAAAAGCATATAAAGTTAAATATTTAACACCTCTATTATTTAGTTCTTGAGAGATAGTTAAAATGTTTTCTGCACCTTTTTGATGACCATATTGTCTTGGTCTATTTCTTTCTTTAGCCCATCTTCCATTACCATCCATAATAATGGCTACATGTTGTAATTTACTATCCATATTATCACTCCAATATGTTATTACCCCCTAATCAAGGGGGTAGTTAAACATTAGACTTTTGTTCTTTTGATACAACTAGCTCTAGCTTGTCTTTTCCCTCAATAACTTTAATAACTCTAAAAACATTATCTAAATCAAATTTCTCTTTATGAGGGAGGTACTTAACAATACTATAATCCAATCCAAGATGATCTAGTAAGATTTTTGCTTGTTCAAGATTTTTAGCTAGAATGCTTTCTTTGATCATACTTCCATTATTTCTTCTTGTTTAGATTTAAGTACACTATCTACTTCTTTTATGTATTTATCTGTAAGTTCCTGAATATTTTCAAGGGCTCTTCTAGAGTTCTCTTCAGAAATTTCATTTTCATTCTCAAGCATTTTAACTTCATCATTAGCATCTCTTCTAACATTTCTGATAGCTACTTTTGCATCTTCTGCCTTTTGAGATACCATTTTTGTTAATTGAACTCTTCTTTCCTCTGTTAAATGAGGTATATTAAGTCTTATTACACTTCCATCTGTATTAGGTGTTAAACCTAAATCAGACTTGAGAATAGCTTTTTCTACGTCAGCAATAACATTTTTATCCCAAGGCTGAATTACTAAAAGCCTTGGTTCAGGAGCTGATATATTACTTAATTGTTTAAGCGGGGTGCTAGCACCATAATAATCTACTGCTATTTTATCTAACAATGAAGGTGTAGCCCTTCCAGCCCTTATAGTTTTATAATCATTTTCAAGCACTTTTACAGCATTTTTCATTCTGTTTTCACAATCATTATATACTGAGTTAAGCATCATTATTCCCCCTTATTACTGTTCCTATTCTTTCACCTTGTACAACTCTCTTAATGTTTCCTTCTGTTGATAGCCCAAAAACAAATATTGGGATATCATTGTCCATACATAAAGAAGTTGCAGTAGAGTCCATAACACCAAGTCCTCTTCTTATTACTTCTATGTATGATAATTCTGAAAAGATAACTGCATCAGGATTTAAAAGTGGGTCTGAATCATACACTCCATCAACATTACCTTTTGCTAATAAAATTGCGTCTGCTTCTATTTCTGCTGCTCTTAATGCTGCAGTAGTATCTGTTGTGAAGTAAGGATTACCAGTTCCAGCTGCAAAAATTACAACTCTTCCTTTTTCAAGATGTCTTATTGCTCTTCTTCTTATATATGGTTCTGCAATCTCTTTCATTTCAATTGCTGTTTGCACTCTAGTAACTACTTCTATTCTTTCTAATGCATCTTGTAGTGCAAGAGAGTTGATACAAGTAGCAAGCATTCCCATATAATCAGCTGTAGCACGGTCCATTCCGCTCGCACTTCCTGTGGCACCTCTCCAGATATTGCCGCCACCTACAACTATTGCAACCTCTACTCCTAATTCTACTACTTCTTTAACCTGCCTGGCAATAACACTAATGACATCATGATCAATGCCTCCATAACCATTACCGGCTAAAGCTTGTCCACTAAGTTTTAAAACAATTCTCTTATAATTACCACTTATCATTAAGAGCACCCCCTGAATAAATTGATTTCGACATAAACTTTTAAATTCCTTTTAATTCTGCTTAAAAAAAGGAACACAAAAAGTGTTCCTTAATTCTTACTTTATCATAGAAGCAACTTCATCAGCGAAATCGTCTTTTTTCTTTTCTAAGCCTTCGCCCATCTCATAGCGGGTAAATCTTCTAACTTGAATGTTTTCACCAATTGTTGAAATCTTCTGTTTAATAAGATCTTCCACTGTTAAATCTGTATCTTTAATGAATGGTTGTTCTAAAAGACAAATTTCATTAAAAAACTTATTTATTCTGCCATCTACAATCTTGTCTACAATATGTTCTGGTTTACCTTCGTTAAGAGTAATCTCACGAATTATAGAACGCTCACGCTCTACCACATCAGCTGGAACATCTTCTCTTTTAACATACTCAGGCTTAGATGCAGCAACTTGCATTGCAATATCTCTACCTAATTCTTGGAAATCTTCGTTTTTAGCTACAAAGTCTGTTTCACAGTTTAACTCAAGTAAAACACCAATCTTACCATTACCATGAATATAAGAAGTTACAATACCTTCTGAAGCAATTCTGCCAGATTTCTTAGCCGCTGAAGCTAAACCTTTTTTTCTTAAAAAATCTACTGCTTCTTGAACATCACCTTCGCACTCTCTTAATGCATTACGGCAATCAAGAACACCAGCACCAGTTAATTCACGTAATTCTTTAATCATATCTGTTGTTATCATTATAATTAACCCCCGTAATTATTACTGTATCTCTTCAACGAAGTCATCAGCTTCTTCTAAGTCATTAGCTGAAGCTCCTTGGTTACCTTCTAAAACTGCATCAGCTATTATAGAAGCGAATAGTTTCACAGCTCTAATAGCATCATCGTTTCCTGGGATTACATAGTCGATTAGATCTGGGTCACAGTTTGTATCTACTATACCTACAATTGGTATGCCTAGCTTTTTAGCTTCTGCAATTCCAATCTTTTCTTTTCTTGGGTCTACAATGAAAATCGCAGCTGGTAGACCTTTCATATCTTTAATTCCACCTAGGAATTTTTCAAGTCTATCACGTTCTTTTAGCAGCTCACCAACCTCTTTTTTTGGCAATAGATCAAAACTTCCGTCTTGCTCCATTTCATTAAGTTGATGCAATCTTGTAATACGTTTAGAAATAGTTTGGAAATTAGTTAAAGTTCCACCTAACCATCTCTGATTAACAAACGGCATACCACAACGATCAGCCTCTTCTTGGATGCTATCTCTAGCCTGTTTCTTTGTACCTACAAATAAAACATGTCCACCTTCTGCTGCTACGTCTCTGATAAAACTGTATGCTTCTTCTACTTTTTTCACTGTCTTTTGTAAATCGATAATATAAATACCATTTCTTTCAGTAAAAATATAACGATCCATCTTTGGATTCCAACGCCTTGTCTGGTGACCAAAATGAACACCTGACTCTAATAGTTGTTTCATTGTTACAACTGCCATCTTAAATTCCTCCTTGGTTTTTCCTCCACTTATGTCAACTAGTCAGGCAACTATTGTTAAATAGCACCCACCTTCCTATCAATAAGTGTGTGATTTTTTGTACCCGAACAATTATATCATATGCTTTTTTATAGGGCAAGGCAAATTAAAATACTAATCTATAAATTCACGCAATCTACTATTCATAATTTTAATATGCGTCCCTTTCATACCCAATGATTTTGACTTTAGTAACCCTGCACTTTCAAGTTTCCTTAAAGCGTTTACTATGATTGACCTAGTTATATTAAATTCATCTGCTACTTTACTAGCCACAAGGTAGCCCTCGTCTCCTTCAAGAACATTTAGAATACACTTCACTGCTTCTAGCTCTGAATATGATAATGCATCTATAGCAGTTTCTACATTAACTCTTTGATCATCACTTTTTTGCTGGTCTTCTCTTTCTTGCATTTGTATGGCTGTAGAAAAAATAATACTTAAAATCTCAGCAAAGTAATTAAAGTCTTCTTCAAGCTCTTTATCATATGTAAACAATACCAAAAACTCAAATGAAGAGTTATTTCTCATGACCGGGATAGAATAAACATTTGTCTTTACACCCCAGTCTTTACTATCATAAATCAATGAACTTTGACCAATTTCGTACTTTTTATGTGATATTGTAGTTATGTCGTAAATAAAGTCATTAATCTCTAGATAATTAGTTTCTAAGGTTTCTTCATAGTATTTCTTATGTTGTTCATCTAATAAATGACTCATTAGCACTTTCATTTCGCTATCAACCCAAAACACATCTGCGCCATTAAGCTGAGATATATGAGTCATTAACTCTTCCAAAGTAATTTTATTGATATTCATTAAGTACAAATGCTTTATGCTTGCTATTTTATTACTAATTTCCATAATATCCTTCTTTATATAATAAATCTTTTCAAATCTTCGTCTTTAATAACACTATCAATTTTTTCTTGAACATACGCTTTATCAATTGTATATACACTACCTTCTTCTATGTCACTAGCCTCATAAGAGATATCTTCAAGAATTCTCTCTAACATAGTATGAAGTCTTCTTGCACCAATGTTTTCTGAATTATCATTGATTTCTTTTGCTGTCTTTGCAATTTCACTTATAGAATCCTCAGTAAAATTTAATTCTACATGTTCAGTACTAAGAAGTGCAATGTACTGTTTAATTAAAGAATGCTTTGGCTCTACTAATATCCTTCTTAAGTCACCTTCACTCAAACTACTCAGTTCTACCCTTAGAGGAAATCTTCCTTGAAGTTCAGGTATTAAGTCAGAAGGGCTAGCAACATGAAATGCTCCAGCAGCAATAAATAAAATGTAGTCTGTTCTTACTGGACCATACTTTGTGGTTACAGTAGTTCCCTCCACTATTGGTAATATGTCTCTTTGAACACCTTCTCTTGACACATCAGGTCCACCAGTCATTGTTTTAGCTGCTATTTTGTCTATCTCATCAAGAAAAACAATACCGCTTTGCTCTGTTCTTTCAATTGCAGTGTTAATAACATCATCCATATCAAGTAAATTTTCGCTTTCTTCAGCGGCTAAAATTTCTCTAGCTTGACTTATTGGAACTCTTTTTCTCTTTTTCTTGGAAGGTAAAATATTGCCAAATAAATCTCCGACATTTATTCCCAAGTCATCTCCAGCTCCACCAATAAATTGCATTGAAGAAGACTTTTCTTCTACTTCAATTTCTATTATCATTTTTTCAAGGTCTCCATTATCAAGACGCTCTTTAAGCCGTTCTTTATGTGCTTTTTGCTCTTCAGTTTCAACTTTTTTTTCTTGTGATCGTTGTCCATAACCGAAAATATTGCCAAGAGGATTATTGCTCTCTTCTTTTTTAGGGTTAATTAAGAGATTAAGAATTCTTTTATTAGCTAAATCCTGTGCTTTTTCTTCATTTTCTGCCATTCTTTTGACTTTTTCCATTCTAATAGCAGTTTCAAGCAACTCTCTTACCATTGATTCAGCATTTCTACCCACATATCCTACTTCAGTGAACTTGGTCGCCTCCACTTTAATAAAAGGTGCTTCTACCAAATTAGCTAAGCGACGTGCAATCTCAGTTTTCCCTACACCTGTTGGACCCATCATAATAATATTTTTTGGCATAATTTCAGCTTGAAGATCTTCTGGCAACTGCTTTCTTCTAAATCTATTTCTTAAAGCAATAGCAACTGCTTTTTTAGCATCATGCTGGCCTATTATATGTTCATCTAATTTAGCAACTATTTGCTTAGGTGTTAGACTATGCATTACTTTCACCTCCAATTACTTCATAAGTAATTTGATCGTTAGTGTAAACACAAATTTCAGAAGCAATCTTGAGTGCTTCAATTGCTATAGATTTAGCATCTAAGTCTGTAGCTTTTGCAAGTGCTCTGCTTGCTGCTAGTGCATAATTACCTCCAGAACCAATTGCCATGATTCCATCTTCAGGTTCAATTACATCGCCATTACCTGAAATCAGAAGCAACTGATTTTCATCAGCAACTAACAATAACGCTTGGAGTTGCCTCAGAACTTTATCTGTTCTCCATTCTTTTGCCAATTCTACAGCTGATCTTAAAAGATTACCTGAATACTTATTAAGCATCTCTTCAAACCTTTCCTCTAAAGCAAAAGCATCTGCTACAGCTCCAGCAAACCCTACAATGATTTTATCATGATAGATTCTTCTTACCTTTTTTGCACTTCCTTTAATAACTGTTTCTTGGCTTAGGGTAATTTGACCATCTCCTGCTATTGCAGTTACACCATTTTTTTTAATAGCAACTATCGTAGTCCCTTTAAACATATTTTCACCTCATTTATTAATTTATAAAGTCTTGGTTGACAATTTTTGAAAATGTTTCTAGTTCATTCAAAGCTATTTCAGAAATCTTCAATCTTTTCTCTCTTCTTTTTCGAATTCTAGTTTTTAACTCAGGCATCAGCCCAAAAGTAATATTCATAGGTTGGAAACTATCTTTTGGTGTAGTCGTAATATATTTCATTAACGCCCCGTGAGCTGTTTCATCAGGCCAGACTAATAAATCCTCATTATTAATATGTCTTACAGCGTTAACCCCACATATAAGGCCACTTGCAGCAGATTCTACATACCCTTCTACTCCAGATATTTGACCAGCTATAAAAATATTTCTATGCTCTTTTATTTGACCCGTACTTAGTAGGCTTTTTGGTGCATTAATAAATGTGTTTCGATGCATTACCCCTAAGCGTACAAACTCAGCATTTTCAAGTCCGGGTATTAAACAGAAAACCCTCTTTTGCTCACCCCAACTCAATCTAGTTTGGAATCCAACAATATTAAAGAGTGTGCCTTCTTGATTATCCTGTCTTAATTGAACTACAGCGTGATGGTTTCCTTCAATGCCAACAGGCTTGAGTGGTCCAAATAAAAGTGTTTTCTCACCTCTTCGGGCCATTTCCTCGATTGGCATACAACCTTCAAAAATCTTGTCACCTTCAAAATCTTTTATATCTTGCACCTTAGCATTTATTAATTCTTCATAAAATATTTCATAATCTTTTTCACTCATAGGACAGTTTATATAATCACCATCACTATCTTCGTATCTTGAACCAAAAAAAGCTTTACTAAAATCTATTGACTCTTTTGTTACAATAGGTGCCGCTGCATCAAAAAAGAACAAATGCTCCTCACCTAATAGTTTACTAATATGTTCAGACAAAGAATCTGAACAAAGTGGTCCAGCAGCAATGATTGTAACTTGATCTGGATTTATCTTTGTCACTTCCTCATTTATTACATTTATATTAGGATGTGATTTTATTTTTCTTGTTATTTCACTTGCAAACCCATCTCTATCAACAGCTAATGCTCCTCCAGCGGGTAAGGATCTTCTGTCTGCTGTTTCTATTATTAGTGAATTTTGCATTCTCATCTCTTCCTTAAGTAACCCTACAGCATTTGTTAGCTGGTTTGACCTAAGAGAATTAGAGCAAACTAGCTCAGCAAAGTCCCCTGTTTTATGAGCAGGCGTTTGCTTAACTGGTCTCATCTCATACAAATTTACCATAACTCCTCTATTTGCAATTTGCCACGCAGCCTCACTTCCTGCTAAACCAGCTCCGATAATATTAATCTGCTTTTTCACTTTGCACCTCTTTTTTATATGTACAAGCTTTATCACTGCATTTTAGCATGTTAGGTTTGTCTTTTCTTACTTTCTCTACTAAATGCTTATCGCATTCTGGACATTTTTTGTCAACTGGTTTATCCCAAGACACAAAATCACATTCTGGGTAATTACTACATCCATAAAATACTCTGCCTCTTTTGCTTCTTCTTTTAATGACTTCTCCATCTTCGCATTTAGGACATGGAACGCCAACCGTATCAAGAATTGGTTTTGTATTCTTGCATTCTGGATAAGCTGAGCATGCTAAAAACTCTCCATATCTACCCTCTCTAATAACCATCATACTGCCACATTTCTCACATTTAATATCAGTTTCTATAACTTTCTTTTCTATCTTTACTCTCTTAGCTTCCTCTTCAGCAGTATCTAGCTGCTTTGAAAAATCATTATAGAAGCTATTAAGTATGTTTTTCCATTCAACTTTTCCTTCAGCTACTTTATCTAACTCATCTTCCATATTAGCTGTGAATTTGACATCCATAACCGAAGGGAAAAACTCGTCCAAGAGGTCAGTAACAATGCCAGCTAAATCTTCTGGCATCAAAGTTCTTTTCTCTCTTTTTATATACCCTCTTTTAATGATTGTTGAGATTGTAGGTGCGTAAGTACTTGGTCTTCCAATACCTTTTCTTTCTAGTTCTTTAATCAGACTAGCTTCTGTGAATCTTGCAGGTGGTTCAGTGAAGTGCTGATTTTCTTTAGCATCCACTAATGCCACCTTTTTATCCTGCTTAATATTTGGAAAATCTTGATTGGTCTCTAATGCTTTATCTAATTGATATTGGTCAACCATAAGATGGCCAGGGAAAATTAATTCTGAGCCACTAATTGTTAGTTCATAATCTCCCGCAATAATTTCTGCTTTTTTCATCTTATATACAGCTGGTGACATTTGAGAAGCTATAAATCTATTCCAAATAAGAGTATATAGTTTTATTTCGTCTGCATTTAGGTATTTCGATGCAACTTCTGGGCTCAGTCTCTTGTCTGTTGGTCTAATTGCTTCATGTGCTTCCTGCGCACTTTTTCTACTCTTATATGCTGTTCTTTTGTAGTTTTTGCTACCATACTCATTCAGTATATATTCTTTGGCCCATTGCATTGCTTCATTTGAGATTGAATAAGAGTCTGTTCTCATATACGTAATTAATCCAGAATCAAACTCATTACCAAGTTTTCTTCCTTCATATAACGACTGTGCTATCATCATAGTTTTTTGTGCAGAAAAATTTAATAAACTTGCTGCAGCCTGTTGTAATGTACTTGTTGTAAAAGGTGGGTAGGCATGTCTTTTACGATCTTTAACAGATATATTACTAACTTCTCCCTCTTTACCTATGAGAAACTCCTTAGCATCAGCAACTTCATTTTGTGATAATTTGCTTACTTTTTCACCTTTTATTTTTGCTAAATTACTAGTGAATATCTTATTATCTTGATCTTTAATATCTACATTTAGAGACCAGTATTCTTCGACTACAAACGCCTCGCGTTCTCTTTCTCTATCGACAATCATTTTCACAGCAATTGATTGTACTCGTCCTGCACTAAGCCCTCTCTTAACTTTCTTCCACAAAAATGGACTAAGTTTATATCCTACAACTCTGTCTAGAACTCTCCTAGCTTGTTGTGCGTCAACAAGATTATAATCGATTTTTTGAGGATTCTCAAAAGCTCTTTGAATAGCCTCTTGTGTAATCTCATGGAATGTAACTCTCAGTTTTTCATTAGTATCTAACTTAAGGGCTTCAGCAATATGCCATGAAATTGCTTCTCCTTCTCTATCTGGGTCAGTTGCAAGCAAAACTTTATCAGCTGATTTTAATTTTTTTCTCATTTCAGCCAATACTTTGCCCTTACCTCTAATCGTTATATATTGAGGTTCGAAATCATTTTCAATATCCACTCCAAATTTACTCTTTGGAAGATCTCTTACGTGCCCTTTAGATGCATACACATCTATATTTGATTTCTTTCCTTTTAAAATGCTTTTTATCGTTCTAGCTTTTGTTGGGGACTCAACAATTAATAATACTTTAGCCAATATTTTACCTCCTGAATGCTCTACGTTTAAAAACAGCTTTTCTAAGTTACTTATATTAATCTTAATTTTCTAAATAGTCAAATAATATCAATATCTAATTTGTCATTCACGAGTGTATACCAATATTTATGTAACTGCAAGCATTTAGCACTTTCATGCTTAATTGAATAATACTGCTTTTCTATTGAGCTGTTATCATTCTTAGTATAAAATAAGACTAGTGTTAAAAAAATGCAAGGAGACATATTTATGAAAATTGATTTAAATTACACTTTGGATGTACTTGAGAAACTACTTAATACTCCTAGTCCAACTGGATATACTAAAAAGGCTATTAAATTGATTATGAGAGAATTAGATAAAATGAATATTCCTTATAAATTAATTAATAAAGGCGGATTGGTAGCTACTTTCCAAGGGGAAAACAATGAACAGCAAAGAACTGTATCAGGCCATGTTGATACTCTTGGAGCAATGGTTAGAGAGATTAAAAGCAATGGTACTCTTAGATTAACTAATTTAGGAGGATATATGTGGAACTCTGTTGAAGGTGAGTACTGCACAATTATTACTGATAAAGAAAATGAAATCACTGGTACTATTATGACTTCATCACCTAGTACACATGTCTATGAAGATGCAAAAACTATTGGACGTGAAGAAAAAAATATGGAAGTTAGAATTGATGCTGTAGTTAATAATGCAGATGATGTGCGAGCTCTAGGCATAGAAAATGGAAATTTTGTTTATTTTGACCCAAGATTCTCAAAAACAGATCATGGTTTTATAAAATCTAGACATTTAGATGACAAAGCTAGTGTAGCTGTAATTTTGGGTGTATTTAAAAGTTTTATTGATAATAACATCAAACTACCTTATACAACAAATATTTTTATCACAAATTATGAAGAAGTAGGTCATGGAGCTTCATATGGCACACCAGAAAAAACCGTAGAATTTCTTGCTGTAGATATGGGATGTGTTGGCGGTGGTTTACAAGGTAGTGAACAAAAAGTTTCTATTGCTGCAAAAGATTCAAGTGGGCCTTATGATTATGAACTTAGACTAAAGCTACAGGAGCTGGCGAAAGAAAATGATGTTGATTTTTGCATAGATATCTTCCCATTTTATGGTTCTGATGCTAGTGCAGCTTTAAGAGCAGGCACAAATATTAAGCACGCTTTAATTGGACCAGGTGTGCATGCTTCTCATGCTTGGGAAAGAACTCATGAAGATGGCTTGAAGAACACTTACTCATTGCTTTATCACTATTTACTGTCTAAATAAAAAAAGGCCAGGTTTATGCCTGGCCTAAATTTTTACAACTTTTTAAGAATATCTGGGTCATTTGGGTCTAGCACTGGTAAATCTAATTCAATTACATTAGTGTAATTCATTCCACTGCCTGTATTAAACAGAACAATTTTATCATCCTTGCTCAAATATCCATCTTCAACAAGCTTTTTAGCAGCTGCCCAAGTAGCTCCTCCTTCTGGACAAGCAAAAATTCCTTGATCAGCACACATTTCTAGTTGAGCAGATAATAGCTCTTCATCAGTTACAGAAATTGCTTTACCGCCGCTTTCATTTATAGCATCGAGTATTAGAAAGTCACCTATTGCTGTTGGAACCCTCAAACCTGAAGCTACTGTTGCGGCATTATCCCAAAAGCCAGCATCTCTAACACCTGATTCATATGCTCTTACAATGGGAGCACATCCAGTTGATTGTACTGTTATCATCTTTGGTCTTTCGCTTCCAATAACACCCATAGATTCTAGCTCTCTAAATGCCTTCCACATACCAATCAAGCCAGTTCCTCCACCTGTTGGGTAGATAATCGCATCTGGTAATTCGAAATCAAGGTCAATAGCAAGTTCATAACCCATGGTCTTCTTTCCTTCTACTCTATATGGCTCTTTTAACGTAGAGATAGGAAACCAACCAATTTCATCAACACCCTTACTTACTATATGGCCACAATCACTGATTATGCCATCAACTAAGTATACATTAGCTCCAAGTGCAACACACTCTTTAACTATCATCTCAGGCGTATCTTGAGGCATAAATACATAACATTCCATACCAGCACTAGCTGCGTAAGCTGCTGTAGCTCCTGCTGCATTGCCTGCTGATGGAATAGCTACTTTTGTTACCCCTAACTCTTTTGCTTTTGATAAAGCTGCTCCAATTCCACGAGCTTTAAATGATCCAGTAGGGTTGATACCCTCATCTTTGATGTAAAGGTTAGAATAACCCTCAAAAGACCCTCTTTGGTGAGCCTTAATCATTGGAGTATCTCCTTCTCCTAGATCAATTATATTCTGATCGTCAACTACAGGCATCATCTCTTTAAACTTCCACATGGAATTACCTTTTAAATCTTTCAGTGATTCCTTTGTCCAATTAACTTTAGAAGTATCGTATTCTACAAATAAAGGCTTTTTGTGACAATCACTTACTGTTTGGATCTTCTCATGGTCATGTTCTTTCCCACATACTGTGCAAACTAATTTAAACATTACTTTCCCTCCGTTTAACTTTATCATTTTAAAGTAACCTCTTATAGATTAGATACTTGTATACAATATCCTGCTTTAAATCTACAAAAGTTTAAAATATTCTTCAATTAAATCCTGATAATGTCCTTTAATGATTAAATGATGATTGCCTAATGGATTTTGAAGGAAATAATCTACATCTTTATCCAAAATAGTAGTTATCTGAGTTCTGCACAAAACATCTTCATTACCAGAATGAACTAGTTCACCTTCAGAAACAAAATACTCATTTGATTGATTATTAAGTTTAAAAACTGTTATATCTCCAGTTTCTATATATCCCCGAACTCCAATTCCTAAACCAGTCTCAAAATGAGTATCTAATTCTTTGCGCTCAGCTAAGTTCCAAGGTAGTGTACAATGCGCAAACAGCACAGAATTTTTAGCTAAATCAATTCTTGATGGATTTGCCATAAAAACAGGCTGATTAGTTAACCTATTCATAATTACCATTGATATCACAGCTGGAATATCACCCTCGCATCCTGATATGATGTTTTCACTATTTAAATAAGATAAGGCTAAGCACCCTGTTCCACAGTTATTATTTACTAAGTCAAAACACCTTAGAGTCAAAGAAGTTAGTCCATATTTGTTAATAATTACTTTCAAAGTTTTGTATATGCGATTAGCTTCTTTTACCTTATTGATGTCATAGCTAGCTACAATTTCTTCACTGTCATATGACGTAGATGTGCTTAAATCTTCAAACTCTTCCCAAATTTTATAAAATTCTTCTAATGGAATATCAATTAGTTCAATACCAAATATTTCTCTAACTTTTTCATAATCAACATTTGATGCTATTAGCCAGTCTGACGGTTGTCCAATAACACCTACTTTCTCGTTGGCTATTACATTTTTTGCAACCACTAAATTAGTGAAAAACTGTATTCTCTTCGCTATAAGCTCAGGATTACCATGGAGGATTTCTGTATTTAATCCTTCATTAGTAAGATAAGAATGTATTTCTAGAGCTGCAGGTAATGAATTATGCATATCTGTAGTTAAAAGCAGGTTTATAGCCTGTGGCTTGAAGCGGCTTTTAAAGATGTTCTCAGTGCCACCACTTTTAATGTAGTAAATAAGGATATCTGCTTCTTCTCTAGAAGCAGTAGCAATTCCAAGATTACTCAGGCTCTCTTTAAGTCTAATGTTGAATTTCTCTGTTGTTTTCTCAATTCTATCATCATCATGAAAACTTGAAACAATCGATTCAAAAAACACTTTCATTTGCATGCCCTCCACATATTATTAATTTATAAATACATTACACAGGTTATGTATCTCAATATAATTCATTATACAACAAAACTTTAATTATTATTTAATTTTTAACCAATTAATAAGAAAAAAGACAGAGTTGCAACTCTGTCTTCTAAATAATATGTTGTTTTGTTATATTAATTATCTGAAATATTCTTAACATTTCTTGGTAAAAACATTCCCTCTTCATAGCCTTGTATCCTTGACGAGTCTTCTGCCATCTCAAGCCTTTTTAGCGCTATCATAGAGTACTTTTTATCTTTTTCTATTCCGATAAATTTTCTACCTAGTTTTTTAGCTACAACTGCTGTAGTCCCAGAACCAAGAAAAGGATCCAGTACTACATCTCCTTTTTTAGAGCTTGCCAGTAAAATTTTGGCTAACATTTTTTCTGGTTTTTGCGTTGGATGCGGAGTATTCTCTGACATAGACCAAAAAGGAACTGTTAAATCTGTCCAGATGTTTGAGGGGTGGGTCAATCTGTATTTTACTCCATTAACATCTTCAACCCAATCTTTTGCTTTACCAGCGCTAGTTCTATAAGGAGCTATCACTTGTTTATATTCTTTTACAGCATCAACATTGAAGTAATATGAATTACTAACAGTACAAAACCACACATCTTCACTGTTGTTTTTCCAATTGGTTTTTGATCCTCTTCCTTTATCTCTTTGCCACACTATTCTGTTTTGAATAATCGTCTTCTTGTTTAATATGTCAAATATTACTGCTGATGTTTTCCACTCACTACATACATATATTGAAGCGTTTTCTTTAAGCAAGGGCATTAAAGCATTAATCCAAGTAGTAAAAATATCTGAATATTTTTCATAAGACTTCTCGCTAAAGATTGTTTCATTATATTTTTTTGTCATATTGTATGGCGGGTCTAAAAATAAAAGGTCTACAGTTTTACTTGGAATGCACTTCACTGCTTCAAGCACATCTTGGTTAACAACAATATCGTGCTTAGGGTATTTTAGATTTTCATCTGTTAATTCTGTTATTTGTTTTTCAAATTTTTCCTTTTCACTTTCAGACAAGTCTATTGTTTTGTTTCTTGATTTTGTCATTTTTTCATCCTTAAACACGTAATAAGCTAGTTACTAATTATTTGATATTCTTTGTCTCTTATTAAAAAGCCTCTCTTACTTAAAAAGTCTAGTAATCTTGCTGATGTAAGGCCTATAAAGAATCCTGCTACTATAGCAGAGATCATTATTAATGGGAAGTAGTAAAACAAAGACCATGTTTGAATTACTAGTGCAGCTATAAATAGCTGTCCAAAGTTGTGCATTAAAGCTCCTACAACACTCATAGATACAATACTAAACTGCTTTGGTAACTTATAAGCAATAATCATCATTACAGTTAAACTTAAGATTGCTCCAGTCAGGCTAAACCAAAAAGCTGTGAAACCACTGAAAAACAAAGTCGTTATACTTACTCTAATGATAATAAAAATATATGCTTGTGATTTTTTAAGCAAATAAATAGTTACAACTGTAACAATATTCGCAAGTCCAATTTTTAACCCAGGTATATTAGTGGGTAAAGGAATGCTTCTTTCAATTACATGTAAAGCGATTGCTGTGGCTAACAAAACTGCAATCAAGGTCAGCTTTCTTGTGTTGTTTATTGATTTTCTACCTGACAATTGTATCCACCTCATCACTTTCTTGGATTACTACCTTAACTATCAATTTATGAGGAAGACATACTATGCTTTGATTATTCTTTGTTACCATACCCTGATGCACACATTGCTGTGTTGGACAATTAGCTTCTTTGATAAATGTTCCATTATCTTCAATAATAATAAGATTTCTCATACCATTTCTTTCAAACAAAATCTCTCTATATTGCTCCTGCAAATTATGGGTAGATAGCAACTCTCCATCAAACCATACTTCAATTATTCTTTGACTTTCTTGGCTACTGTCAAATAGTTGAATAGCAATAAAGCCAATGACACTTAGCAATATCAACAATATAATCAATTTATCTCCTAGTTTCATCGAAATAAAACTCCTGATTCACTATTTGAACTTTGCCTCTTAGCCCTTCAGTCAAATAAACACTTTTATCATGAAAGACAAACATAGCATTCACGCTTTCATTGTTTTCGATAAAATTCATGCTCTCATCAAAACCCATAACATAAAAAGCAGTTGAATATGCATCTGCTTCAGTCGAACTTTCAGTAAAGACTGTTACTGAAGCTAGTCCTTCTTGCACAGGATAGCCATCTCTAGGGTCAATAATATGATGATAAACAATACCTTCCACCTCTTTATATCTCTGATAGTCTCCAGAGGTGACCACTGCTCCATCAAACACTTCATAGCGAGCAAAATGGCCGCTCTCGGGCTCTATTGGATTTTGAAGACCTAATACCCATGGATCACCATTACTCTTACCTCCGAATGCTTGTACGCCTCCTCCAAGGCTAATGAAACCATGTAGCACTCCTTTTTCTTTAAGCCTCTCTATTGCAAGGTCAGCAGCATATCCTTTAGCAATACCTCCTAAATCAATACCTGCGCCAATCTCCTTTATAGTTATGCTTTTCTCAACTAAATCAAACTCGATGTTTTCAACACTACTTAACTCTATAGCTTGTCTTATTTGATCTTTGGTAGGAATTGGAGCATCAGGATTCATAATATCCCACAACTCTACAAGTGGAAATATTGAAATTCTGAATAAACTGTCGATTTTTTCTTGATAATAGATAGAAGTCTCTATAATATCAGCCAACTCATCAGAAAGGTAATGCTTATCCCCAGTACCAGCTAAACTGTTTATTCTATAAACTTCACTATTTGAATCCGTCCTGCTCATTGTCTCTTCTACTTCAAATATTGTTTCTTCTACAATTTTTTGTACATCTACTAAGTCTTCAGCGTATGCTTGATAACTTATGACTGTATTCATAGCAACAAAAAATTTGTTAGTATGAATCAATTCTACTTCCTCTTGACATCCTATCAATAACAAAGATGTAATAGTTATTAATATAATTATTTTTTTCATCACTTTCACCCTCTATCAATGATATAGGCGCGGTTTCCCGCGCCTATAATTATGCCATAATAATTGTATTCATTGGGCATTTCTTTGCACATAAACCACAGTTTATGCATTTATCATAGTCAATAACAGCCAAATTATCAACTACTTTTATTGCATCTGTAGGACAATTTTTCTCACAAATTTTGCAAGCAATACATCCTACTGAACAAGATGACCTTACTACTGGTCCTTTATCATAAGAGTTACATAAAACATGTACATACTCTTTGCCTGGATCCATATATATAATATCTCTTGGGCAAGCTGTAACACATTTTTTGCAACTTACACATTTTTCTTCATCAACTACAGCTATACCTTTTTCATTTACATGTATAGCATCAAACTCACAAACTTTCACACAGTCACCTAGCCCTAGACAACCATAAGAACATCCTTTGAAACCATTAGCAACTAGATCAGCTGCAGCACAAGTTTGTATACCTTCGTACTTAAATCTATTAGGTGCACTTGAATTATCTCCATTACACCTTACAGTAGCGGTGATTCTTTCTTCTTGTGAACCTACCTCTCTACCCATTATTGCACCAATTTCTGCTGCTAACTTTGGTCCTCCAACAGGGCAGTCATCAATATTTGCTTCTCCATTTGCAACAGCTGTAGCATAAGCACTACAACCAGGATATCCACAAGCACCACAATTTGCGCCAGGCAAAATCTCTAAAATTTCTTCTTCTTTAGGATCTACTTGTACAGCAAAAGCTTTTGAAGCTATTGTTAAAAGTATACCAAAAAAGATTCCTAGTGAGCCTAAACTAATAATTGCTTCTGTCATAATTTCACCTCACCTTAAAAGAATCCCTGAAAGCCTGTGAAAGCTAGTGCAATAATACCTGCTGATATTAATACAATAGGTAATCCATCAAAAGCTTTAGGTAACTCAAACTCTTCTAGTTTTTCTCTTATACCTGCTAATAATACCAGTGCTATTGTAAAACCAATAGCAGCACCAATACCACTAAAAACAGATTCAAATATATCATAGTCAGATCTAACATTTAATAAGGCAACACCAAGAACAGCACAGTTTGTAGTGATTAAAGGTAAAAATACTCCTAATGCTTTATACAAAGTTGGGCTACTCTTTTTAATAAACATTTCAACAAGCTGAACTAGTGTTGCTACAACTAAAATGAACATAATTGTCTGTAAATACTCTAAGTTATAAGTCTCTAAAACATATGTTTGCAAAGCCCATGTTACAGCTGAAGCCATTGCCATAACAAATGTTACAGCTGCTCCCATACCTAAAGATGTTTCAACCTTATTTGATACTCCCAAGAAAGGACAGATTCCTAATAACTGCTTAAAAACAAAGTTATTAATTATTGCAGCACTAGCGACGATTACTAAGATATTACTAATCATGCTCTACTACCTCCCTTTCTTAATTGGTACCATTTAATAAAAGCCAACATAAAACCTAAAGCTATGAAAGCTCCGCTTGACTCGTTCATTATTCTAAAAGGTGTGTAATTTGGAATCACAGTGAAATCAAAAAGTGTTCCATTTCCTAAAATTTCTCTAATAGCAGCTAAACTAGTGATTGCAATTGTAAATCCTAGCCCCATACCTACTGCATCACCTATTGCGCGGTTTAACTTATTTTTTGAAGCCATAGCTTCAGCTCTTTGTAAAATTAAACAATTAACAACAATCAAAGGAATAAACACACCTAGAGCTCCGTGTAAATCTGGAAAATATGCATTCATCAACATATCTACCAATGTTACAAATGTAGCTATTATTACTATGAAAGAAGGTATTCTTACCTCACTAGGTATTACTTTTCTTAACAATGAGATTACTATATTTGATCCTAATAGTACAAATGTTGTAGCTAATCCCATGCCTATCCCATTTATTGCAACTGTAGTAATACCCAAGGTTGGACACATACCTAACAACATAACAAATACGGGGTTCTCTGTAATAATTCCGTTCTTAATGTCTTTCAAGAAGTTTCCCATTATTGCCCAACTCCTTCCTGTGCATGCTCTATATAGATTTCACCGGCATAAATAACAGCACTGTTTGCTGCTGTTGAGGTAATGGTTGATCCTGCAACAACATCAATCTCACCATCTATGTCAAATGTACTATCAGCCAAGCACATACCTATATATTGCTCTAAGAACCATTCTTCTTCAATAATTTTCTCTCCAAACCCAGGTGTATCGTTTTGATCAATGACAACCAAGTCTAATATGAACCCACCTAAGTCTGTGATTGTAAGCATTTCAATATCGCTTGCCATTCCTTTTTCAGAAGTAATGAAAGCAAAACCAATCAATTCTGAGCCTCTCATTAATTGATAATAAATACCCTTATCTACTTCATTACGTATAAAATCAGAAGCATTTTCAGCTCTAGATTCTATAATCTCTAATAATTCTGAATCGTCTACATCTTCCGGTACACTTACCCCATTTTCAATTGATCCATCGCCAAAAAGTTCTGAATACTTAATGGCAGCATTTTGAATTGCTTCTGTTGCACCTGTTGATGTTACAGTTGCTCCAGCTAATACGTCTATAGTATCTCCAACTTCAAAACTATCATTAACTAAGTCTTTTCCATGAAACTGTTGCATAAATTCAGGTTCGTCGATAATCCTATCTCCATATCCTGGGGTGTCTACTTGACTTGCAACTTTTGTATTAGAGATAATTCCATCATTATCGATTAATGTAAGTATTTGAACTGGGCCATTTAAACCCTGGCCTTCTGTTATGAGTGCTATTGCATCAATTTCTCCATTTGTTAATACAGTGAAATATAAGTATTCATCACCTTCAAGCTCATAACCAAAATCATCTGCATCAGGTCTTAACTCTTCTAACATGGAGAAAACTTCATCTCGTTCTCTTTCAAGTAACTCCTCTTCCATACCTTCCATGAAATTCAGCATGAAGAATTGTGCCGCATTTCTTACTGCTCTATTAGAAGCTTCTGATGTTACAGTTGCTCCAGCTAAAGCATCAATATCAGTTCCCATTATAAAATCAGAGTCTACTAAACTTAATGACTTATATTGCTCTAAAAATTCAGGTTCAGTGATAATCCTATCTCCATATCCTGGTGTCTCGGATTGGCCAAGTACTAATACACCAGCAATAATTCCTTCCATGTCAGATACAATTATTAATCTTACTGGTCCACCAAACCCTGAGGATTCAGCAGGTATTGCCACATAAGCAACCTTACCATCTTTTATTATCTCAAAGTATAAAGTATTTTCATTTTCATCTGTTATAATTTCAAAATCATCAGCATCTGGAATAATTTCTCTTAACATTCCGGCAGATTGTTCCTTTTCTCTTTCAGTAATAATTGGACCTGTTACCTCATTATGAACATAAGCCAATGATAATGCAGATATAACGCATATAATTGTTAATACTCCAATTAGTTTTACTGCTTTAGGCATTATTTAGCACCTCCATATATACGAGGTTTAATATATCTATCTATTAAAGGTGTAATTGAGTTCATAAGTAAAATTGCAAACATAACACCTTCATTCAAAGCTCCAAAATGTCTAATTAGAAAGGTAATTAATCCAGCGCCAACACCAAACACAACCTGACCTTTCCTAGTAATTGGAGTTGTAACCATGTCAGTAGCCATAAAGAAAGAACCATACATTAATCCTCCACCGATTAAAGCGTAAACAGGATCAACACCAAATATCACTGAAGCTATAGCTACAGTTCCCAAGTAAGTAAATGGGATATGCCATGTAATATGTTTTCTTATCAGTAAATAGATAGCTCCTATTAAAATAGCTAGAGCAGAGGTTTCACCAATTGCTCCACCTATCATACCAAGAAACATTGGCCCATATTCTGATGTCATTGTTGCAAGAGGTGTTGCACCTACAACTGCATCTATTGGATGTAGCCATGTTGTCATTTGTACTGGGAAAGAAGCTACTAAGACAGCCCTTCCTACTAAAGCAGGGTTAAAAATATTCTTTCCAATCCCCCCAAAAACATATTTGCCTACAAAGATTGCGATAAATGATCCAATAGCCATCATCCAAAGAGGCAACAAAGGTGACATAACATGTGCTAAAATCAATCCCGTTACAGCAGCGCTTCCGTCGCCATAAAAATTCTTAATGATAGCATCTATTCCATCTTTTTTATTAAGCAAAAAAGATTCTGTTAACATTGCCACAAACATACTAACGACCATCAATAACAAAGCTCTTAATCCAAAGTACATCATAGCTGCAAATGAAACTGGAGCTAGTGCTATCAAAACATCTGTCATTACTCCCCGAGTAGTTTGTCTTGTCCTAAAGTGAGGACTATGTGTTATTAAAAAATCCATATAAATCCTCCTCCTATCCGTTCATTATTGCTCTTGCAGCATTCTTAGCACTTACAATTGACTGAACTAAATGACGATGAGCAGGACATATAAAGGCACAACTACTACATTCTATGCAATCCATAACATTGTAATTAATAGCTTCTTCAAGTTTATTCAAACGTCCTAACTCATCTAATCTATTTGGAACTAAGTTTATAGGACATACATCTAAGCACCTGCTACACCGAATGCATGCTGATTCAGGTGTCATATCTACCTCATTCTCTGTTAAAGCTATAATTCCTGATGACCTTTTGTCAACTGGAAAATCAAGTTTATACTGAGCATAACCAGTCATTGGTGCACCGCTCAAAATTTTCACTACATTATCCTTTATTCCATCACAGTAGTCTATTATGTCTTTGACATTAGTTCCATACCTAACAATTAAGTTCTTTGGAGTGTTTATTCCTTGCCCGCTTACAGTGAGAACTCTCTCCACACTAGGCAATCCTGTTCTTACTGATTCAGCTACACTAAATGCAGTATGAACATTATTAACAATTACACCAACATGCATAGGTAGTTTACCAGAAGGAACTTGTTTTTTTAATACAGCTTCAATTAACTGTTTTTCTCCACCTTGCGGATATTTAGTCTTTAAAACTGAAATCTCTATCTCACTATCATCTTTAGTAAGATCACGTAAATGGCTTATCGCATCTGGTTTGTTTTCCTCAATAGCAATTATACCTTTTCTTACTTTCGCTGATTTCATCATGGCTTTAAGACCATAAATAACTTTCTCGCCTTCTTCTAGCATCAACCTATAGTCGCATGTTAGATATGGCTCACATTCAGCACCATTAATTATAATAGTATCAACATCAACATCATCAGGTAATGTGTATTTGACATGAGTAGGGAATCCTGCTCCTCCCATACCTACAATACCGGCATCTCTAATAATATTGACAATTTCACTAGCTTCAATTTCTTCTAGTGACCTATCCATTGGTTCACTAATCCACTCATCTAACCCATCGTTTTCAATTTCAATACATGTAACTAAGTTACCACTTGCTACTTCTACATCAGATATTTTCTTTATTGTACCTGATATTGTTGCATGTATTGGAGAACTAACAAAACCACCCATCTCAGCAATTATTTGCCCCACTTTAACTTCATCTCTTACTTTCACAAGAGTATTGCAAGGCGCACCAATATGCTGGACTAGGGGTATTATTACCGAATTTGGCAATGGTAATTTTTCTATTACCTTATCCTTTGCAAGTTCTTTAAACTCTGGAGGATGTATTCCTCCTTTAAAAGTTACTGCCACCCTTATTCCCCCTAAAATAGATTTTATAAAAAAATTCTACCAAAAGCCTAGATAATATTCTCTAAAAAACTTTTTCTATGGATATCACAAGGTCCATACTTCTTTATAAGTTCTATGTGCTCTTGCGTCCCATATCCTTTATGCTTAGAAAATTTGTATAGCGGATACTTTTTGTCATATTCTTCCATTATTTTGTCTCTGTAAACTTTAGCTATGATAGATGCTGCAGCAATCACCCGAACTTTAGCATCACCTTGTGTTATAAGCACTTGCTTTTGTGTTACATTTGGAATTTTGACATTTCCATCCACTAAAATTATGTTTGGCTTTACACTTAACTCTTTAATGCTCTCCTCCATAGAATCAAGTGTTGCTGACAAAATATTATTGCTATCTATATAATCAGATGTTCTTAAAGATATAGATACACTAATTGCTTTACTAATAATTTTGTCATACATTTCCTCTCTATGACTAGTAGATAATTTCTTTGAATCGTCATAATAGTCATTTAGATCTAAACTACCCAGAACTACAGCAGCAGCAACAACTGGTCCTGCTAGTGGTCCCCTACCTGCTTCATCAACACCACAAATCATTTCGTATCCTTTATCTCTGTAGTACTTCTCTTCTTGATACATTTCGATACTGTGCTGTTTTCTTTGTTCTGACTTTAAAATGAAACTTTTCTCCCTTTTAATAAGCTTTTGCACTCCAGATCTACCATCATGTTCTAATTCTTCTAAAACCTTAGTAAATCCTTTATTTCCTCTTTCATTCACTAAAAAATCATTTATTTGTGCAATTGTAAAACTACTAAAATCACTCTTGCTCATTAGGTAGCTCCAAAGTATATTTTCCATGACTTCCGCTAGCAAAGTTATTATAAATCACTGTTTTCGCTCGCTCTAAATCTAAAGCACTACCCTGCATAAGAAAACCTCTATTTTTTGCATAGTCTTCAACATAATCTATCCAGCTTATATCTGGAGCGATTATACTAAGAATAAATTCAAGCACTTCATCTATTGGAAAATTATTTTCCTTAATAGCTCCAGTTGCAGCTAATTTAAGAGCTACATCCTTATCCTCAAATTTAGGCCATAACACTCCAGGGGTATCTACAATCTGTAGTTTGCTAGCTACAGAAATTAATTGCTTACCTCTCGTATGGCCTGGCTTAGCGCCAACTCCTGCAGACTTTCTACCTGCCAGGAAATTGATGAATGAAGACTTTCCTACATTGGGTATTCCAACTACTAAAATTCTTGGAACCCTTAGTGGTTTTCCTGTGATTTTGCTTTTTCTTACAAATGTTGATGCATAATTAGCAATATCATTTAGTAACCTATGTCTTTGCTTATTATTTTTGGTGCTTGCTAAAATAGCTTTCCTATCATGCTTATTAAACCAATCTATCCATTTTTGGTTTGACCTATCATCTGATATGTCTGATTTATTTAGGACTACTATTATTGGTTTATTCTTGATTATTTCTGTTAAAACAGGATTTCTACTTGACTCTGGTATACGAGCATCCCTTAGTTCTACAACTAAGTCAACTTCCTTTACCAAATCATATATCCTATTTTTTGCTTTGTTCATATGCCCAGGATACCAATGTATACTAATATTAATCACCCGATTCCTTATATACTTTGTCAGCTAAGTTTATATGCCTTTTTATATAATATTAAAGATATTGACATTTTTCAAATGTTTTATGCATAAATTTCAAAATATCTAATTAATTATAAAATTATTTGCCTTATATATATATTTAATATTAAATTTACCCAAAAAAAAAGCATATCGGAATAGTCTAAATTCCCAATATGCTTCTATCTTAGTTTCTCTTCTCTCTAACTCTTGCAGATTTACCTTTTCTTTCTCTGAGGTAGCCAAGCTTAGCACGGCGAACTCTACCTCTACGAACTACTTCAATTTGTTCGATCTTTGGAGAATGAACAGGGAATACTCTCTCAGTTCCTACACCATATGATACTCTTCTTACAGTAAAAGTCTCTCTAGCACTTCCACCTTTAATTTTGATTACAGTTCCTTCAAAAATCTGAATTCTCTCACGAGATCCTTCAACTACTCTTACATGAACCCTAACCGTATCACCAGGTTTGAAGTCTGGAATATCTTTCTTTAACTGCTCGTTTTCAATAGCTCTGATTAAATCCATTGTGTCACCTCTTTTCTATTCAATCGTATTATTAGTTAACAAGTCTGGTCTAACTTGTTTAGTTTTCTTAATAGACTGCTCATGTCTCCATTTAGCAATCTTCTGATGGTTTCCTGATAAAAGAATTTCTGGGACCTCATGTCCCTGATATACTCTCGGTCTTGTATATTGAGGATATTCTAACAAATTACTTGAAAAAGATTCTTCTTCTAAACTTTCAATATTACCTAATACTCCAGGAATATACCTTGAAATTGCATCTACTAAAATAAGTGCTGGAAGCTCTCCTCCTGTAAGTACATAATCTCCAATAGAAATTTCTTCACTAATCAGATTATCTCTCACTCTTTGGTCTACACCTTCATAATGGCCACAAAGTATTACTATATGTTCTTCTCCTGATAAATCAATAACTTTATCATGATTTAACACATTCCCTTGTGGTGTCATCATAATAGAGTGATAGTCACCCTTTAAGCTTTCAAATGCATTAAAGATTGGTTCTGGTTTCATTACCATTCCTGGTCCCCCTCCATAAGGAGTATCATCAGTCATTTTATGCTTGTCCAGAGCGAAATCTCTAATATTTAATACTCTTACTTCCAACAATTCTTTTTCAATTGCTTTTCCAACTATACTATAATTTAAAATTGACTCTACAAATTCAGGGAAAATTGTTAAAATTGTAACTTTCATTTTACAAATCCCTTATTCCTACAGGTAAGATAACACTGATTACCTTATTATTAATATCTATCTCTTTAATAAACTCTTTTACAGCTGGTAGCATAAATGATCCCAAATCATCTTTGATTATATAGATGTCATTTGCACTGTATTGCAATACATCCTCTATAACTCCTAGTTTTTTTTGGTTTTCATCAAATACTTCACAACTAATAAGATCTCCTATGTAATACCTTCCTTTAGGAAGCTCTGGTAAGTCATTCTTTTTAACAAGCAACTTCTTGTGAGTCAAGCTTTCAACATCTGCAATATTATTATATGTATTCAATTTAAGTAAGTAGTTATTCTTATGTGGTTTAATATCTTCGATTTCTACTTTAATATTATTTTCTATGTCTTCTAAATAAAAATGAGCGAAATCTAAAATCAGTTCAGGGGGGTTAATAAAAGGAATTACTTTTATTTGCCCCTTAAGTCCATGAGGTGCACCTAGTTTAGCTACAGCTAAGAATTCATTGCTCATCAACTACCCTACTCTCTAATTTCTATTATTATACCATCTTTAACTACAATCTCACTTGCTTTGGTATCACTGAAATTACTTCCTAGAGAAAAAGTTTTCAAACTTTCTCTTTGTGTTACAATAACTTCTTGACCCAACTCCCAAGTACTTACTTGCTTAGCTTGATCCTCAATTTTTTTTATTTGTGATTTAATATCACTCTCAGCTTTTTTAATACTTTCTATAGTCTGATTAGAAACTTCTTGGCCTTGCTTTGATTGTACTTTATAGAATTCTTTTTGATACTCTATTTGTAGTAGTTTATCATTCAAGTTTTCTAGGCTGCTTGATATCCTTATATTAATTGAGTTTATCATGTCTTCAGTAACTATAGACTTTACTAACACTGGAGTAATGATGTTTATTGAGTCTTTACTTTTCAAGGACATCTATATCAATCCAAACATGCTGACCTGTTCTCATACCAGCAGCCTTTACAATTGATCTCATAGCTTTAGCAGTTCTTCCTTGTTTACCAATAACTCTACCCATGTCATGTTCTGGGACTCTTAGCTCCACTAGTAAGCCTCTGTCATCCTCAGTTTCATTAATGGTTATATTATCAGGATCTTCCACAAGTGCTTTTGCCATTACTTCTACAATAGCTTTCATGCCTTATGCCTCCTCATTATAGACTCCAGCTTTGTTAAATATTGATTTAACTGTTCTAGATGGTTGCGCTCCTGTACCTAACCAGTACTTAGCTCTATCAACCTTTACATTGATTTCTGATGGTTCTCTTGTAGGATTATAATAACCAATCTCTTCGATGAATTTACCATCTCTTGGTGCTCTTGAGTCAGCAATTACAATTCTATAAAATGGTGCCTTTTTTGCACCCATTCTCTTCAATCTAATCTTAGTCGCCACTTCGTCACCTCCTCTCAATTAAAACGGTAGTTTAAACTTGGATTTTTTCCCTTTACCAGCAGAGTTAAATTGTTTTAACATCTTTCTAGTTTGGGTAAATTGCTTTAATAATCTATTTACCATTTGTACTGATGTCCCACTCCCTTGAGCAATCCTTTTCTTTCTACTAGAATTCAAAACTTCAGGATTCTCTCTTTCTTGGTGGGTCATTGACAAAACAATAGCTTCTATACTCTTTAGTTCTTTTTCATCAACTTGCAAATTCTTCAATTGTTTATTCCCACCCATACCAGGTATCATACCTAGTAAATCTTCAAGTGGGCCCATATCCTTCATCTGTTCAAGTTGCAACAAAAAGTCGTTAAAAGTGAACTTATCTTTCTTTATACGTTCTTCTAATTTTTGCATTTGGTCTTGATCAAATGATGTCTGTGCTTTTTCGATTAGAGTAAGCACATCTCCCATGCCAAGTATTCGTGATGCCATTCTATCAGGATGAAAGGCTTCCATTGCATTAAGCTTCTCGCCAGTTCCGATAAACTTGATCGGACTACCAGTTACAGCTCTAATAGATAGTGCTGCTCCACCTCTTGTGTCGCCATCCATTTTCGTCATGATAATGCCAGTAACGTCAATGTCTTCATTAAAAGTGCTAGCAACATTAACCGCATCTTGTCCTGTCATACCATCTACAACTAATAATATTTCATCTGGATCCAAATTACTCTTTAATGATTTCAGCTCGTCCATAAGATTTGAATCTACATGCAATCTACCTGCTGTGTCTATAATCAATACATCATTAGCTTTATTTATTGCATAGTCTCTAGCTTCTTTGGCAATTTTAACAACATTCTTTTCGCCTTCGATACTAAAAACATCAATTTCTAATTGTTTTCCTAATATCTTTAACTGATCAATTGCTGCTGGTCTATACACATCACAAGCAACTAATAATGGATTTCTTCCGTTTTTTCTTAAATGCAAAGCCAATTTTCCTGCATGAGTAGTCTTACCAGCACCTTGCAAACCTGCAAGCAAAATAGAATGGGGTTTTGACTTATTCAGCTCAAGCTTTACTGTCGAACCACCTAGGAGTCTAACTAACTCATCATTTACAATCTTGATAACTTGTTGTCCAGGTGTAATGCTTTTTAATACACCCTCTCCAACCGCCTCTGTCTCAACAGCTTTAATAAAGTCTTTTACTACTTTAAAATTTACATCAGCTTGAAGCAATGCCATTCTCACTTCTCTTAAAGCATCTTTTACATCTTTTTCACTTAATTTTCCTTTGCCTCTTAGCTTCTTAAACGTATCTTGGAGTTTTTCGGATAATCCTTCAAATGCCAATATTACACCCCCTATTCAGTTATTTCGTTTACCTGCTTGATAATACTTTCCTTTATCTTATTAAAATCTGTAGCTTCTTGTACAAAGTCTATCAGTTTATCAGCTTTATTTTTTCTTGTTAAATATTTTTCATATAACTTCAATTTTTCTTCATAGTCCTCCAGAAGGTGTTCTCCTCTTTTAAGCAAGTCATGAATAGCTTGTCTACTCACTTCAAGGTTCTCTGCAATTTCTACAATTGATAAGTCTTCTTGATAATACATTTCTAAAGCAAATTTTTGCTTTTCAGTTAGAAGCTCTTTATAGAAATCTAGTAAATAATTAATTTTTATGGTTTGCTCTATCATACTAACCCTCCGAACACCTTATATATTCTATCATCAAAAACAGAAATGTCAAGTACTTTTACTTGACATCTTCAAATAATGCTTTTATAAACTCATTTCTGTTAAAAGGGAGCAAATCTTCTACCTTTTCACCAACACCAATATATTTAACTGGTACATTAAATTCTTTAGAAATATTAAAGATTATGCCACCCTTTGCTGTACCATCCATTTTTGTAAGGATCATACCACTAAGCTTAGTTGCATCGTTGAAAGCCTCGGCTTGGTATAGTCCATTTTGTCCAGTAGTAGCATCTATTACCAACAAAGTTTCTTGAGGGGCATTTGGTACTTCCCGCCCTAAAACCCGATTTATTTTTTCAAGTTCATTCATCAAGTTCTTTTTGTTGTGCAATCTTCCTGCTGTATCTACTATTAGTACATCAATACCTTTAGCTCTAGCTGAGTGAATCGCATCATATATTACTGCTGCAGGGTCACTTCCTGTTTCGTGCTTTACAATTAAACTATTTGATCTCTGAGCCCAAACAGTCAATTGTTCTGCTGCTGCAGCTCTAAAAGTGTCAGCTGCTACTAACATAGTTTTTTTACCCTGCTCATTAAGCATTTTAGCAATTTTACCAGCAGAGGTTGTCTTACCCACTCCATTGACTCCAACTAGTAATATGACGTTTAATTCATCATTTATATTAAGCTTCTCTTCATTAGGTATAGAGTTTGATATTATGGTTTGAAGTTCATTATAAAGCTTTTGAACATCTTCAATTCTTTTATTAGAAGCTACTTCACGTAACTCGTCTAAGAAAGTAAAAGCTAGTTCTGCACTTATATCTGCTGTGATCAATGTCTCTTCTAAATCCTCATAAAGTTCCTCGCTTATATACTTATATTTTACAAAAGTATCGAATATTTTCTGAGATAAGCTATTTCTTGTCTTAGCTAATCCATCTTTCATTTTCTTTAAAAAACTCATAAAATATCTCCTTTATTCATTGTCCATTTCAACATTAATAACCTTAGAAACACCTTTTTCCTGCATTACAACTCCATATAAAAAATTTGCATGAGCCATTGTATGTCTGGAATGAGTAATTGTTAGTACTTGTGATTCTTTTGAAATTTCATGCAAGTAATCAACTAGTAACAAGTTATTACTTTCGTCTAATGCCGCATCTACTTCGTCAAATATACAAAAGGCTGAGCTTCTCTGTTTTGCAAATGCCAGAAGCAAAGCAATGGCTGTTAGTGCTTTTTCTCCTCCAGAAAGTTGATTCATGTTTTTAACATTTTTTCCTGGTGGAGATACTCTTAATGAAACACCACTTTCAAATATATTATTCTCAAGATCCCAAATTATATCAGCACTGCCTCCTTGAAAGAGGTCTTGAAAAATATTCTTGAAATGCAATCTTATGTTTTCAATCGTGTCACCTAGTCTTTTTATACATATTTTATCTACATCATGAATAACTTTTTTTAGTTTTTCTTGAGTTTTCTCAAGATCTTCTTTTTGCTCTATTAAAAACTTAAGCCTTTCTTCTTTGCGCTCTAAGTCTTCTATAGCACCATAGTCAATATTTCCAAGCTTCTTATGCTCTTTCTCTAAATCATTCACTTCTTTTTGCAATCTTTGAACTTTACTTTTTGATATTGTTTCGCTCTTTTCTTCAAGAACAATATCATGCTGATAAATCTCCGCTTCTGTATACTTTAAATCAGTTCTAATAGCCACTAAATCTAATTCTAGTTCTTGCAGCTTTGTCTTACTATGCTCTATTGCATTTTCTAAGTCTTTTCTCTTGTAAAAACTCTTCTCAATTTCATTATTAATAGTTTCAAGCTCATTATCTACTCTTCTTTTTTCCTCATAAAGCTGGTCTAATTCATCATTCAGGCTTTCGAGCTTGGTTTCTATTTCTTCAAATAAATCTTTTTTCTCGCTTAATGCTTCCTTATATTTTTTCACTTCAGTGTCTAGGACACCTATTCTACTTTTAAGACTAATTATTCGATCATCATAAGTTAGTAGAGACTCTTCTAAACTTTCATGCCTATTTTTGTTTAATAATAAATTTGATTTTGCATTAGACAGTTTTTCTCTCAGATCATTATATTCGTTGATGTGGCTTTTCTGACTTTGCAATTCTGATTCAATATCTTTAATTATTTGCACTTTATCATTAATTTCTTTATCTAACTTTGTTATTTCAAGTTTCGCACTATTTAGTTCCTCTTTGCTACTATCTATTGACTTTGACAGTTCGCCTAACTTATCATTGTTAGATTCAATCTTTACTTCATATAATGATTTATAATTCTCTAATTCATTTTTGTGATTAGATAAGGATTTTACTTTCTCAAGCAAGATTTCATGTTCTTTTCTTTTCTTTCCTCGTTCATCACTTAACAGCCTAAGTTCTTTCTTAATCTTTAAAATATTTAATTCTTCAACTTCTAATTGTTTCTCAAGGCTGTCTATAATCTCTTTTCTTACTATTAAATCTTGGTTATTGTTTCCTTTTGTTTTACCACCAGAAATTAATCCTGAACTATAGAATATCTCTCCATCTAGAGTTACAACTAAAAAGTTTCTTCTTAGTGCGGGACTAATAGAAATGACACTCTTAGCATCCTTAAAAATAATAACGTTTCCAAGAAGATGTAAAATGGCTTTTTCTATTTTACTGTCATAATCTATTAGATCACATGCTTTTCCTACAAATGCCTTATGATTGGTTAGATTCTCAGGAGCATGATTATTATATGTCTTGACAGAATCTAACGGTAAGAATGTTGCTTTTCCAGCTCTTTTTATCTTTAGCTCTTCAATATACTCTGTAGCATTTTTAGATGTATTACAGACTATATATTGAGATTTACTACCAAGTGCCTCACTAATAGCTGTTTGGAACTTCTCTTCAACATTAATCAATTCTGCAACTGGACCAATAAGCCCTTGGTATTTATTTTCATTTTGAGATTTATCAAGCATTAAATGCCTTACTCCATTGTAATATCCTGAGTAATCTAGACTTTGCTTGGTGTAAAACTCTAGTTTATTCTTGTTTATACTATACTTTTGTGTAAGACTATTAATTTGATTTTCAGCTTGGGTAATCTTATTGTATAAATTTTCTAAGACATTTGAACTATCATTATGTTTAGAGTCATAATCATCTAGTTCATTAACTATCTTTTCATATTTTTGAAGATATTGCTGATTTTCCTCTAACAATCTATCCTTCTCTTGCTTAACTTCATCATACTTCATGATGGTAGTCTTAATATCATTTGATCTTCTTTGAATATCATCTACTGAAGATAGTCGTTTTTGTCTTAAAGAAGCTAATTCAACATTAAGACTCTGATATTTCTCCATAAGACTATTAAATTGCTCCTGATTAATATCGCCATAGGAATGTTTTAGACTCTCATTTAATATGCTTATCTCCTTTTCAATGTTTTCTATTAGAGATGCTACCATATTCTTTGAGTTCTTCTTATCAGCATACTCATCTTTTAACAAATTAAAATTTTCTAATTCTTTTTTACTTTCTTCCTCTTTATTATTAAAGTCTCTAGTAATACTTTGGAGCTCATCAAAAACTTCATTTCTTCTTTCTTTATAAGTTACTGTTCTTGACTCATTTCTAACAATTTGTCTATCGATATCTCTAGATTCATCAACTAGACTTTCTCTTTTTTGCTTGAGTAATAGCTCATTGTTTTCCAAGTTTTCAATTACTAATTTATTGTTGTCTATTTGCTCTTTATTTTCTTCAATACTTCTTTTGCTATTTACAATATGTTGTTTTAAATAATAGTATTGTGATGTAAGTAAGAGCTCTCTAATATTATTTAATCTATCATAAATAACTTGATGTTCTTTTGCCTGTTTTGCCCTTTCCCTTAGCCTTTCACAGTCTTTTTCAATTTCTTTAATTAGGTCTTCTACCCTGAAGACACTTTCCTGATTCTTCTGCAACTGTGCTTCTGTAGAAAATTTTTGATTTTTATATTCAGCTATTCCTGCAGCTTCTTCAAACATCAATCTTAAATCTTTTGGCTTTGCTTTTAGAATGTCGTTAACTTCACCTTGCCCAATAAAAGCATAAGAGTTCTTGCCTAACCCTACTTTTGATAATAATTGAGTTATATCTCTCAGACGACAAGATTGACTGTTTAAGTAATATTCACTCTCTCCTGAACGGAATAAGCGTCTCGTTATTTTTAGTTCAGACCTATCGGATAATACATGGTTTTCGTCAGTAATAAAAACAGTAACTTCAGCCATACCTACTGGACTTCTAGTAGAAGTTCCTGAAAAAATAACTTCCTCCATTTTGGAGCTTCTCAAACTTGTAGGTCTTTGCTCACCAAGTACCCATAGAATAGCCTCGTATATATTACTTTTACCACAACCATTTGGTCCTACTATGGCAGAAAATCCTTGTTTGAAATCTATTTCAACTTTGTCAGCAAAGGATTTAAACCCATTTATTATACATTTTGATAAATACATTAAACCAACTCCGTTCATAAGTGTAAAACCGGTCTAGTGACCGGTTTTTTTTACTTGCTTTCTTTTAAGTTTATTTCAGCTAAGTAATTACTTGCAGCTTCTTGTTCTGCTTGTTTTTTACTCCTACCTATTCCTTTGGCTACTAATTTTTCATTAACATATAAGCCAATTTGAAATTCCTTGTCATGATCAGGTCCACTACTATTAAGAACTTCATATTCAATTTTCACTGTTTTATAGTCTTTTTGTAACTTTTCTTGAAGTCGAGTTTTGAAATCATCATTGGCAGTCTTAAAACTTTGAGAAATTATATCTGCAAAATTCTTAAGTATAAACTCTCTTGCTACTAAAAAACCTGAGTCTATGTAAATTGCACCAATTATAGCTTCCATAACATCTGCTAAAAGTGATTTTTTACTGCTTCCACCAGTCTGTTGTTCTCCTTTTCCTAATAGTACTAAACCTGGCAATCCAATCTCTTTAGCTACCTCTACTAAAGATTTCTGCCTTACAATTCGAGATCTCAAAAATGTTAATTGACCTTCTGTAGCTTCTGGGAACCGTCTATATAGCTCTTCAGAAACAACTAATTCAATAACAGCATCTCCAAGGTACTCTAACCTTTCATAATCATAATCTAAATCATTTTCATACGCAAATGATGTATGCGTTGTAGCTATATCAAAAAGCTTTTTGTCCTTGAATAGATACCCAGTCTGTTGTGTAAAGAAGTTTATTCCGCTATTTTTCATGATCAACCCTCGCTTCTAAGAGTTTAATAGCATCACCAACGATTCTAATATCTGCAATTTCTTCATCTGCAATTTCACAATCAAACTCATTTTCTACTTCAAGAATTACTTCAAGTAAATCGATTGAGTCTGCATTTAAGTCATCATAAATATCAGAATTAACTGTTATACTATCAACGTCTAGTTCTAATTTCTCAGCTAAAATTTCTATTACTCTTTTTGTGATATCCATTTTAATTCTCCTTAACTATTCTTTCTAACTGTTTTTCAATCTTAGGTACTATTTGCTTCTCTATCATTTTATATGTTTGTCCAACTGCTACCTCTACAGCTAACTCATTTGCACTTCCGTGACATTTAACAGCTATTCCCTTTAGTCCTAGTAAAACACCACCTCCATATTGATTATAGTCTAACTCTTGCCTCATATTATTAAGACCATCTTTTAAAAGCAATGCTCCAACTTTACTTTTAATACTGCCAAATAATGTTTCTTTAAGTTTACCCATCAAAGCTTTAGCAGCACCCTCAAAAGTCTTAATTGCCACATTACCAGAAAACCCATCACATATCACTACATCTGTTTGTCCCATAAAAACAGTTCGGGCTTCAATATTTCCAGCAAAATTTAGTTTATTACTACTTTCAATTTTATCATAAGCTTCCTTAACTGTCTTGTTTCCTTTACCACTTTCTGTGCCAACATTTAATAAAGATATTTTAGGATTATGTCTATCCATCAAAAGTTCTGCATACAAAGACCCCATTAAAGCATAGTTATATAAATCGTCTGCTGAAGCATCCATATTGGCACCACAGTCTAAAAGCAAACTTTCTTTAGTAGAACTATCGTAAGAAGGGATTATTGCAGATAAAGCTGGTCTTCTTATACTTCTAAGCCTTCCAATCAGTAATAGTCCTGAAGCTAAATATGAGCCTGTACTACCTGCTGTTAAATATGCATCTACATCCTTGTCTTTAACCATTCTGGCTGATACAACCATTGATGAATCCTTTTTAGCCCTAATAGCAACAACAGGTTGATCTTCATTAGTTATTACTTCGCTTGTATGATAAATACTTACTCTATCTTTATCATATTCTAATGCATTAAGAGCACTTTTAACTTCATCTTTATCTCCAACTAAGACAAGCTCCAGATCATTATACCTCCTCATGCCACTTATGGCTCCTTTAACAATTACATTAGGACCGCCATCGCTACCCATACAATCAACTGCTATTTTCATTTTTATACCTCTATTCCTCATAAACTAAAATATTGTAATCTTTTAAATCTATATACCTATTCTAACAGAAAAACCGACTGCTTTGCAGTCGGTTTTTTATTAAACTTCTTTTACTTGTCTTCCTTTGTAATATCCACATGAAGGACAAATACGATGTGGCAATCTAGGTTCATGACACTCAGGACATTCTACAACTTGCTTAGGATTAAGCTTCCAGTGAGATCGGCCCATTCTTGTATTAGCTCTTGATTTCTTTTGCTTTGGTACAGCCATTATCTACACCTCCTCTTTAGATAACTGTAAAGACTTTAATTTAGCCCAACGAGGATCTTCATCTTCTGTCTTACAATCACATTGCTCAATATTTAAGTCAGCGCCACATTTAGCGCAAAGACCTTCACATTCTTCATAACACAGCGGGTTTATTTCTTGATTCTCTATTAATAATTGTCGTAAAAGTTCATATAAGTTAAGTGTACTATTTTCTAAACTGATAACATTCATCTCCAATGTTTCATCATCTATTTCCCAACTCTTTTCTGTTTCTGCCAGAATAATTTGATGGTTAATGTGTTGTTTATCAGTATATTTTTTTGCACATCTTGAACATGTCAAATGAACATCAGCTTCGAAATCAATTGAAATATCAATACCATACTCGGCATACTCTAACTCAACATTAGCAACACCTTGAGCATTAACTCCATCATTTTCAAATACTATCTCTTCTGTATATGACTTCTTTTGACCTGGTTCTAACACAAATCGTAACATTGAAGACATCTTATCACACTCCGAATATTATACTTATTTTTTATTGCTACGTCAACTATTATAGGTTTTCTATTATTTCTTTAGTATCTCTAGCAATCATTAACTCTTCATTAGTAGGAATAACTAGAACTCTAACCTTTGCGCTATCTTTGCTTACATCAAGTTCTTTTCCTCTTTGGTCATTAAGTTCAGGATCTATTTCTACTCCTAAAAATGATAAATCTGAACAAACCATTTCTCTAATTACATTACTATTTTCACCTATACCAGCAGTGAATACAATAGCATCTACTCCATTCATAGCTGCAGCGTATGAACCAATATATTTTCTTACACGATACGCATAAGTTTCTAATGCGATTTTCGCTAACTCATGCCCTTCATTTGCAGCATCTTCAAGTTCTCTAAAGTCATTACTAACACCTGAAATACCTAGAACACCTGACTTTTTATTCATAACATCATTAACTTCGTCTAAGTTTAGTTTTTCTTTATCCATAATAAATGGGATTATAGCTGGATCAATATCTCCACATCTTGTTCCCATAATTAAACCTTCAAGTGGGGTAAAGCCCATACTCGTATCAAAAGACTTACCATTCTTCACTGCTGTAATACTTGCTCCATTACCCAAATGGCATGTAATTATATTTAATTCTGAAGCAGGTTTTCCTAGCATTTTAGCTGCTCTATTTGCTACATATTTATGAGATGTTCCATGGAATCCATATCTTCTTACGCCATAGTTTTTATAATACTCGTATGGTAAGCCATACAAATATGAAGTTTTTGGCATAGATTGATGGAATGCTGTATCAAATACTCCGACATGCTGTACATTTGGCATAACTTCCTCACAAGCTTCTATACCAACAATGTTTGGTGGGTTGTGAAGAGGTGCTAATTCAATACACTCTTTTAGAGCATTTTTTACATCTTCTGTAATTAAAACAGAGCTAGCATACTTCTCTCCAGCGTGTACTACTCTGTGTCCAATTGCATTGATCTCATTTACATCTTTTATAACTCCGTTATTTTCATCAGTTAAAGCTGCAAATACTAATTTTATTGCATCACTATGATCTTTTATGACATGTTCATCTTGTGAACTGAATCCTTTATTATTCTTATATTTGATAAAAGATCCATCAATACCTATCTTCTCTACGTTACCTTTTGCCAACACTTCCTCTTGCTCCATGTTAAACACCTGGTACTTCAATGAAGAACTACCACAGTTGATTACTAAAATTTTCATTGAGCTTCCTCCCTATACATTAAAAACGATTTGAATTTTACACAATTTTATGACATGATTACAACAGAATTATTATAACTAAAACACTGGGGTGCGTCAACATGATTATAACGGGACTAATAGTAGAATACAACCCATTTCACAATGGACATCTTTATCATTTGACTAAATCTAGAGAAATTACACAAGCAGATTTAACAATTGCTGTTATGAGTGGTAATTTTGTTCAGCGAGGTGAACCTGCTATTATAAATAAATGGGACCGAGCAGAAATGGCATTAAAGAGTGGTGTTGACGTTTTAATAGAGCTTCCAACTATTTATGCAACTAGCAGTGCAGAGAATTTTTCGTATGGAGCTATTCTTGCACTAGAAGCTATAAAAGCAACTAACTTTGTATTTGGGTCAGAATCTAATGAGATTTCTAAACTAAGAGATATAGCAAAGTTATCTATAAATGAGCCTGATAAATTAAGTACTGAAATCAAGAAGAATCTAAACGATGGTTTATCATTTATGCAAGCAAAGCAATTAGCGTATGAGAAATTTTATCCAAATCTTTCTGATATCCTTACTGAGCCTAATAATATATTAGGGCTAAACTATATAAAAGCACTTTCAGTGCTCAACTCACAAATTAAACCTTATGCTATTAAAAGAAAAGGTGCAAATTATCACAGCTTAGATTTAAGTAGTTTATCAAGTGCAAGTGCAATTCGTATGAGAATTAACTCTCTTGATGAGGTTAAATCTGCAATGCCTGAACGATCTTATACCATTTTGAAAAAGAACAAGAACAATCGTAGCACCTTACAGGTAGGTGAGATTTTTGCAATTATTTCTATATTACTAAAACGAGCAAAAATTGAGGAACTATATTCTTTACCTGAGATGGAGATTGGCATGCCTGAGTTATTGAAAAAAGAAATTTATCTAAGTTCTACGTTTGATGAATTTATTAATAATTGCACTAGCAAGAGGTATTCAAATAGTAGAATTCGACGAGCTTTAATTAGATTATTGCTTGGGATTACCCAAACTGACTTGGAGGAATCTCAGAAAGCGACTAGTTTACCATATTTGCGCATTTTAGGTCTCAATTCAAACAAAGGAAAACTAATTAAGCAATGGAAGGACAATTTAGAGGTAGATCTAATCCAGAAGACATCCAATTACAAACCAGAATCAAAACTAAGCAATTTGTTATGGACAACAGACCTTAAAGCAACTGATTTATATTTCAATTTAATAAAAAATGATGAATATAGCTTGGGAAAACAAGACTTTATTCATCCATTAGTTATTATATAACCGCCAAGTAACTGGCGGTTTTTATATTTCACACTCAATCTTATTAACATATGCTCCTGCTTCAGATTGAAAGTAATCTATTATTTCATAAAGGTAATTCACAGGGACTACAGTTAAGTTTTCATATTTGTCATAATCCACATAAATGTCTTTAAGGTTTACTTTAGGCATAAAATAAATATCTACTCCACTTCTGTGTGCTGCAACTATCTTTTGGTTTATTCCCCCGATAGCCCCTATCTCACCCTTATAATTAATAGTACCTGTACCAGCAACTTTTATCCCATCAGGGATCGATATATAACCCATTTTATTAAGTATTTCCATAGTTAACATCGACCCTGCAGAAGGACCCGTAATATTACCAGTCACAATCTCAATCAAATGCTCTTTAATATTAACAACTTTATCTAACTCAATAATTGTCACTCCAAGATAGGCTGTTCCATCATTGGTAGAAGCAAGTACTAAGTTTTTTGTCAATATTTCTTCATCTCTTTTAATTACCATCGATACCTCTTGGAAAGGGTTTAGTGCTTTTATGACCTCTCTAGCTTCATTGGTGCTATTAATTGAATCATCATTTATTTGTACTATAATATCACCACTAGATAGAATATTATAAGCTGGACTTCCCTCTATTGTCCTTAGTATATAAGCACTACTATTAATCTCTTCATATTCTAAGTTAAGCAAGCTTGCTATTGCCAGCTTAGCATCATTGTGACTGTTTTTCATCAAATATGAAGAATAAAGCTCATACTCTTTACTTGTCCATCCTTCTGGAATTACTCTTGATTTAGGTACCACTTCAACATTTGGAGCAATGTGTCCAAAAATAAGTATTGGCAAACTAGCCCTCACTGAAGTTACTGTTGTCATATGAAAAGAATTCTCTACTGTTTTATTATTATAAATCACTCTGTCATTTAAACTGATAATTCTTCCTGGGAATCTACAATAATAGCCTGTTGGGAGGTATCCAACTAAAAAAGCTACAAGTAAAAGAAGAGCTAACTTTAGTAGTTTCTCTTTTGTTAAATTTATACGTTTAAGCAATACCCCCACCTCAAATCTATTTAATAAAATTTATGTCGCCGTAATACTTTTTGAAAAATTCATTTCTGAATTCATAAATATAGCCACCCTTTATAGCAGCTTTTAAGTTATCCATTAACTGATGCAAAAAATATATATTGTGATAAGACACCAGTTTGCCAGCAAGCATCTCTTTTGCTTTAAACAAATGCCTTATATATGCTCTGGTGTATGTTTTACAAACATGGCAATCACATTCAGCATCAAGTGGTGTAAAATCATCAGCATATTGAAGATTTTTAATTGTTACTGGGCCATTATGAGTCATCGCTTTAGCATGTCTAGCTATTCTTGTAGCTAGAACACAATCAAACATATCAATTCCACGAATAACACCCTCAATTAAACAATCAGGAGAACCTACCCCCATTAAGTATCTAGGCTTTTCATTAGGCATGTATGGAACTGTTGCTTCTAACATATCATACATAATGTCTTTTGGCTCCCCAACACTAAGGCCACCTATTGAATAACCAGGAAAATCCATATCTCTTAGTGCTTTTGCACTTTCTATTCTTAAATCTTTATAAAATGCACCTTGTACAATGCCAAATAAAGCTTGATCTTCTCTTTTATGTGCATTCTTACTTCTTTCTGCCCACCTATGTGTTCGCTCCATTGCCTCTATAGCATAATCATAATCTGTAGGATAAGGAGCACACTCATCAAATGCCATAATTATATCAGCACCTAGGTCATTTTGAATATTTATAGAGTCTTCAGGCCTCATAAAATGATAAGAGCCGTCTATATGAGATTGAAATTTGACTCCCTCTTCACTGATTTCATTTAAGTCCCCTAAACTAAAGACTTGAAAACCCCCACTATCAGTCAAAATTGGTTTATTCCAGTTCATGAAACTATGAAGTCCTCCAGCTTTTTTAACTATTTCGTTGCCTGGACGTAAATATAAGTGGTATGTGTTGCTCAAAATTATCTCAGAACCAATCTCAACTAATTCACGTGGCTCTAAAGTTTTAACATTAGCTTGAGTCCCTACTGGCATAAAAACTGGCGTATTAATTTCTCCATGAGGCGTATGAATTTTCCCAAGCCTTGCTTGTGATTCTTTTGATTCTTCTAGTAAGTCAAATTTAAAACTCATTATTATTCTCCTTCATCAACAGCATCGCATCTCCAAAACTAAAAAATCTATATTTCTCTTCAACAGCTACATTATATACTTTTAATATTTGCTCTCTAGATAAAAAAGAGCTAACAAGCATTAAAAGTGATGATTTTGGCAAGTGGAAGTTTGTTATCAGAGCATCTACAAACTTCCATTTATAACCTGGATATATGAAAATATCAGTTTGTCCACTGCTTGCTATAATATTGTTTGAGTCACTTGCTGATGACTCCAATACCCTTACAGAAGTTGTGCCCACAGCTACAATTTTATGATTATTTTCTTTTGCATCATTTAAAAGATTAACGGTTTCCTTTGAAATTTCATAATATTCTGAATGCATCTTATGTTTTGAAATATCATCAGTTTCAACAGGTCTAAAAGTACCTAACCCAACATGAAGTGTTACATTAGCAATCTTTACACCTTTTGCTTTAATTCTTTCTATCAATTCATCGGTGAAGTGTAACCCTGCCGTTGGTGCCGCAGAAGAACCCCTCCACTTTGCATAAACTGTTTGGTAACGTTGTTGGTCTTCTAAGTCTTTTTTTATATATGGAGGTAAAGGCATCTTGCCAATTTCTTCAATCAAGCTATCTAAGTCTTCATTTTTATCAAATTTTATAACTCTTCTTCCTTCAGGTAGGTCTTCTATTATCTCACCAGAAAGTTTTCCTGATGAAAAATCAATAATTGTACCTTTTCTCACTCTTCTACCAGGTCTAACTAAACACTCCCAAGTGTTATCCACAGGTTTTTTTTCTAGAAGTAATACTTCTACCTTGCCTCCTGTTGGTACTTTTTTACCATAAAGTCTAGCAGGGATAACTTTTGAGTTATTAACTACTAAAACGTCTCCTGGCGAAAGAAATTCACAAATATCATAAAAATGTTTGTGAATTATTTCTTCTCTATTCTCATGAACAACCATTAATCTAGAATGATCTCTTGGATATAAAGGCTCTTGTGCGATTAACGCTTCTGGAAGTTCATATGTATAATCGTCTAATCTTAATGACATCGTTTACTCCGTTCTATATTTTCTTTTGGTGCCTATATCTTTCTTCTTCACTATAAATACACCCACAATATTGCTGTCTATATAGTTCGTATTCTTTTGATAACTCAATACTTCTTTTAAAAAGCTTTCTAAAATCTTGATAATACAATTTTGTCGACTCTTTCTTAGCTGAGTTTTTTGCAATTTCTATCATTTGCTCATGATTTTGATGAGGGCTTATAAATAATGTAGAAGTAAAAGCATCGAAATTACCCACTCTCGCCATTCTTGCTGCTTCGTTCAATCTCATGCTATAGCAAATTAGACACTTATTCTCTTCCCTATAAACTACATTTCTTAAATAATCATCCAATCCATAAGTAGGAGAACCTATCATTTTCATTTCTTTTATATTAGCTAGCTTATATGCAGAATCCATCCTCTTTCTAAACTCTACAAGAGGATGTATATTAGGATTAAAAAAATAACCATAGACATCATGTCCATCAGCTTGTAAGGATTCAACTATAGCACTAGCACAAGGACCACAACACATATGCAATAAAATCTTCATTATTATTCCTCCAAAAAGCTTTTTTGTCTAGCTTCCTCTGAGTTTGCTTGTGGAATATCAAAGTAATTGTATGCAAATGCAGTCGCTACTCTTCCCCTTGGAGTTCTTTGTAAAAATCCCTGTTGAAGTAAAAATGGTTCATAAACATCTCCAATGGTTTCAGGGGCTTCACTAATAGCTGCTGCCATTGTATCTAAGCCAACTGGTCCACCACCAAATTTTTCAATTATCATTAATAGGAGCTTTCTATCTACTGCATCTAACCCATATTGATCTACTTCTAACATTTCTAATGCTTGCATTGCCACACTATGAGTGATAATACCGTTAGCTTTTACTTCTGCATAATCCCTAGTTCTCTTTAGCAATCTATTAGCAACTCTCGGAGTTCCTCTTGATCTCTTAGCAATCTCAAATGATCCTTGTTCATCAATTTTTATATCTAATATACTAGCTGAACGTGTAATTATCTCTCCTAGTTCATCTATCTCATAATATTGTAATCTGCTAACAACTCCAAATCTGCTTCTTAGAGGAGAAGACAAACTTCCTGCTCTTGTAGTCGCTCCAATCAAGGTAAAGTTGGGCAAATCTAGCCTAATAGAACGAGCACTTGGCCCTTTTCCTACAACTATGTCGAGAGCGTAATCCTCCATTGCCGAATACAAGACCTCTTCAACTGTTCTATTTAGCCTATGAACTTCATCAATAAATAAAACATCTCCATGATCAAGGTTTGTCAATATTGCTGCTAAGTCTCCAGGCCTTTCTATCGCAGGACCAGAGGTAACTCTTATGTTAGATTTCATTTCGTTAGCTATTATATGAGCCAATGTTGTTTTGCCTAACCCTGGTGGGCCATAAAGCAAAACATGATCCAATGCTTCTCGCCTTGCTGTAGCGGCCTGAATGAAAATTTTCAAATTATCTACTACTTTTACTTGACCAATATAATCTTTAAATGACTGTGGCCTTAAGGATGCTTCAAGCTGAAAATCAACTTCTTTATGCTCAGCACTAATTATTCTATCTTGTTTTTCTTCAATCAAAGTAATCTCTCCTAAAACCTAGCTAATTCTTTTAATGCCTTCTTAATAATTCCTTCCACAGTATCCTCATCAGTAGCAATCTTGCTTACAGCTTTACTAGCTTCTAATGAATCATATCCTAATGACTGCAATGCTAAAACTGCCTCACTAGCATCGTCACCAATATTAGGAGTACTAAAGTCTTCATAATCGCTACTAACGTCAGATAAAGACAATTTATCTTTTAATTCTAATAATATTTTCTGAGCAGTTTTTTTTCCAATACCTGGTAATTTACATAGTGCTTTTATGTCATCAAAAGCAATTGCTGATATAAAATCTTTAATATTAGTATGGTTAAGAATATTTATAGCTACTTTAGGACCTATTCCTGAAACATTAATGAGTTTTTCATACAAATCTAGTTCTTGTGTGCTTGTAAAACCATATAGACTAATCTCATTTTCTCTAACGTGCAAATAAGTAAACAACTTAACAATATCGCCTTTGTTGTGCTTGTTTACACTAGCTGTTCTCGTGTGCACTTTAAAACCCATACCATTAATATCAATTACAGCATAATCATCACCGATTACTACTAGCTTGCCATTTATATATTCAAACATATTAATACTTCCTCATCATATTAAGATATTTCTTTGATCTAATATGTGTCAATGCTATTGCACAAGCATCAGACACATCATCTGGTGTTGGTGCTTCTTCCAAGTTAAACTCTGCTTTAACCATATACTGAATCTGCTTTTTATCTGCTCTTCCATAACCAACTAGAGATTGTTTTACCTGTAAAGGTGTATACTCAAAAATCGGTATGTTTGCTTTTGAAATAGCTAATAGAACTACTCCCCTCGCTTCTCCAACTTTTAGAGCTGTAGCAACATTTTTATTAAAGAATAGCTTCTCTACTGCTGCTACTTCCGGCTGATATTTCTCTATTATAGTGATAATATCATCATATAAAGTAGCCAATCTATTATAATGCTCTTCTTTAGGGGTAGTTCTAATACATCCATATGTAAGGGGAATATTCTTTGCATTTAACTCTTCTACTACTGCAAATCCTGTTATAGCAAGGCCTGGATCTACTCCTAGTACTTTCAAAAAATCACCTCTAAGCCTAGTTTCGTACAAATTTTTCTAGTTTTCTCATAAATTTTGTGGATTTCAATTCTTTATTGCTTATTGGGTCAACTAGTATACATTTTATACCACTTATTTTAGCGCCTAATAAGTCTGTAAACACTTGATCTCCAATCATAATTGTCTCTTTTTTTGCAAACCCTTCCTCTTTTAAACTTTTTATATAATTTATCCAAAGAGGCTTAAGTGCCATTCCCACACCATTCACATTTAGCTCATTTGAAATTGTGCGAACTCTTTTTTCATTAGCATTAGATAATATTCTAACAGTAATTCCACTATTCTTTAATAAGTCTATCCATCTCCTATGCTTTTCTGTGATTTCATCACTATCCCAAGCAATAAGTGTATTGTCAATATCTAGCAATACTAGTTTGACACCCATTTCTTTAAGAGTTTCAATTTTTATATCAAATATGGTTTTGCAAACTATTTCAGGTTTAAAAAGTTTCATTTAACACACCATCTGTATTTCTCAATAAGTCAAGTTTGCTATTAAGAATATCAATAGCAACCAAGTTTTTTCCACCTTCTGGAATTATAATATCAGCATATCTCTTGCTCGGCTCAACAAATGCATTATGCATCGGCATAACTGTTGTCAAATATTGATTTATAACTGACTCTAATGTTCTACCTCGATCTCTTATATCCCTTCTTAGCCTACGTAATACCCTAACATCAGCATCAGTATCCACATAAACTTTAATATCCATTAAATCTCTCAATTTTTTATTTTCCAATATTAAAATTCCTTCAAGAATGATTAATGGACAGGGTTTTACAGAAATAGTTTCTTTTTTTCGCAAATGTCGACTAAAATCATATATAGGCTTCTCAATAGCCTTGCCCTCAATAAGCTTCTCCAAGTGTTCACAAAGCAGTTCTGTATCAAATGCATTAGGATGGTCGTAATTTAATAAGCATCTTTCTTCATATGTTAAATCTTCTCTATTCTTATAATAAGCATCTTGCTCAATTATTGTAATATTTTCTTTCTGATGCTTTTTTAATGCTCTAGCCACAGTAGTTTTACCTGAACCACTACCACCAGCAATGCCTATCAATACAGAATTCTTCATTTGCTATATCTCCTTAAAATTGCTCCTTGATCAGTTCTTTGTGGAACTGGTATCCATATAAATTGTTGTGCATGTGGAGCTCTGTCAATATTAACATCTTCTTCATTACAGACAATTTCTGAAATTTCAAACTCAAAACTAGGACCCTTAACATTCATGATCTCTACGTTTTCTCCCACACTAAATAAATTCCTCTGCTCAATTTTAGCCATTCTTTTATTTTCATCGTATTCTAATACAACTCCAATAAAGTCATAATCCCTATAGTATTTTGAAGTATTTATGTGTTGGCTATCTTTATTCTCTTTAGGATCTTCTAAATAGAAACCTGGGAAAAATGGTCTATGACTAGGCTTATTTAACTCAGTTATCCACTCTTGCTTTAACTCATAATTATCAGGATCGTTCAAATACAAGTCTATTGCTTCTCTATAAACTTTTACTACAGTTGCAACATAGTGCAAACTTTTCATTCTTCCTTCTATCTTAAGAGATTTAAGCCCACTATCTATTAATTGAGGTAGAATTTCAATTGTATTCATGTCTTTAGAGTTAAATACATAAGTACCTAGATGGTCTTGCGTTATTTCAAAGTTCTGATCAGGCCTTTTCTTTTCAATGAGATCATACTCCCATCTACAAGGTTGTGCACATTGTCCTCTATTTGCATCTCTTCCTGCAAAATAATTACTAAGTAAACATCTGCCACTATATGATACACACATTGCTCCATGAATAAACGCTTCAAAATCCATCTCTGGAACCATTTCAACCATTTCTTTCACTTCTCCAAGTGTAAGCTCTCTTGCTAATATAACCCTTTTTATACCAAACTCATACCAAAATTTTGCAGCACTCCAGTTAGTATTGCTCGCTTGAGTACTTAGATGAAGCTCCATATTAGGAACAGTCTCTCTAGCTATTTTAACAATACCTGGATCTGCAACAATTAAAGCATCTACTCCTAAAGATTCTAAACTTAGAAGGTATTCTGGAAGAGCATCTAAATCTTCATTGTGTGCAATTATATTTACAGTAACGTATATTTTTGAATTATGATCATGTGCAAATTCTACTGCTTCTTTCATCTCTTCTATAGTGAAATTCCCTGCATAAGCCCTAAGACCAAACTCTGTACCACCTAAGTAAACAGCGTCTGCTCCATATCTAATTGCAAACTTAAGTTTTTCTAAATTCCCTGCAGGAGCTAGTAATTCTGTTTTTTTCATTATTACACCTACCTATTTTGTCTTATTGAATCTTCATGCTGTGCAAAAGTAACACTAAAGTTATGTCTACCATTTCCTATTGCATTAAAATACCTATAATTAGTGTCTGCTGGATCTAAGACTGCCTTAAATGAAGCTAATCCTACTGATGAAACTGGTCCTGGTGGCAGCCCACTATATTTATAAGTGTTATAAGGCGTTTCGATTTGGGTATCAGCAATTGAAAGCACTTCTTTATGTTCTTCTAAAATATATTGTACTGTTGCACAACTTTGCAATGCTTGATTGATATCAAGTCTATTATAAAAGACACTTGCTATAATTGGTCTCTCATCATCTATGACCGCCTCTTTTTCAACAATTGATGCTAATGTCAGTAACTGATGAAAACTCATATCCTTGCTAAAACCACTACTTTTAAATAGTTGAAAAATCTGTTGGTCAAATCTAGCTGCTAGTCGTTTTATTACAATTACAGGAGTTGTTACTGTTCTGAAATCATAAGTATCTGGAAAAAGATACCCTTCAAGTTTATATAAAATGTTTGCATTATCTATGCCTGCAAACCATTCATAATCAAGTTCAATTGTGTTTACAGCTTCATAAAACTCATTTGCTGTAAAGAGATTATTTCTCTCAAAAATAAGTCCCATTTCTTCTATGGTTCTACCTTCAGGAATAGTTATTCTAATATCTTCATACTGAGCTACTCTTCCTTCAGAAATTTTTGTAATTATACTTATTGTAGTATCACTCTTATCAAACTCATATACACCTGCTTGTAAGTTAGCTACTTCAGGAGAGTATTTCAATATTGCTCTAAAATATACCTTTGAATCTATTAAATCATTGTCTTTTAATAAATTAGCTATTTGTGATGGGCTATGTCCCCTAGGTATTTCTAGTACAACTATTTCGTCTTGTCTATTTATTAAGCTAGAAGCAACTCCTATCCCAGCAAAAATCAAAAAAGTTGTGACAGCAATTAATACTGATTTTACTATTAAATTTTTAATGAATTTCACTTTACTATCCCCTCGTATTATAAATAACTACGAAAAAAGGGTCAAAAGACCCTTTTTTTACTCTTCTTCGTCTAGTTTAGATATATAATCTTCCCAAGCGTTAATAACTTCGTTCCACTCTTCATCATCATCAATCTCAACTAATATTTCTTCATCATCTTCACCAATAACAACTTTCATGATAATAGATTCCTCTTCTTCATCTAGAGGAAATAAAAAAGCATATTGGTTTCCATTTTCTGTTTCAAAAATCTCGATGATTTCAAACTCAATCTCATTATCATCTTCATCAATTAATACAATAATTTCTTCTTCTCGGAATGACATAATCATATCCCTCCATTCAACTGTTTACATTGTAAATTTTCTTAGATAAAACGTCAAGTCTATTAATTCCTAATTTTGTCTAAATAGTTTTGCAGTATTATTTGTGCTGCCATTTTATCTATAACACTTTTACGTTTTTTTCTTTTCACATCTGCACCTATTAGAAACTGTTCAGCACTTTTTGAAGTAAAACGCTCGTCATGAAAGACAACTTCTATCTTAACAGTATCTAACAATTTGTCAATAAATTCTCTTACGGCGTCAGCTGTTTTCCCTTCATTCCCATCAAGGTGCTTTGGTAGACCAACTACAAGTGTTGACACTTCTTTTTCTTTAATTAGATTCGCAATATACTTAATGTCATCAATTTCATCAACTCTTTTATAAACTTCATATGGAGAGGCCATTATCTTTAAAGGATCTGATAATGCAATGCCTATTCTTACATTACCAAAGTCCATGCTCATAATTCTCAACTTATCACATCCTATTTTAATATATTTTAATACAAAATTCGGGGCATACACCTATACAGTAGCCACACAATACACATGCATTTTCATCGACTGATGCTTTACCGTTTACAATTTTCAAGGCGTTTTGGGAGCATTTTTTTACACACATTGAACATGCTGTGCACCAATTTGCAACATGCAATCCTCTATTTCTATTAGACAGTATCTCATTTAGGTTTTCATCATATTTATCTTCATAAAAATATTTTATTGCAAACTCAATTTCTTCTTTGCTTCCAAAGCCAAGAGCAAAAGAATCTATTTCTAACTGCTTTTTAATATAGTAAAAAGCATCCATTATATTATTGTGGAAACTTCCTCCACCAATTACTTTCATTCCATAAACTGCTTTATTGTTATTTCGCAGTGTACTTATTGCATTTTCCATATCTTCTTTAGTTCCATCAACTATACCTAATCCTTTGTAGTTCGTTATAGTCTGAACTATATCTATAAATGGGTAATTCATTACAGCTTCCAAACACTTTACAAAATGTGTGGACACACCAATCGCTCTTATTAATTTTTCTTCTTTCATAATTTGAAGCTCTTCTAGTGCTTCCATGTGGCCTTTTAGGGTCAGATCTGATTCCTGCTCATGTAGACAAAATATATCAATGTAGTCTCTTTTTAACTCTTTTAGAGCCTTTTGTACACTTGCTCTTGCAGTAGTTTTGCTATATGCATAAGACTTAGAACATACTATTATATTGTGCTTTTCATAATTACTTAGCGAAGAGAGTTTATAATAGTTGTTATAAAACTCAGCAGTATCAAAAAAATTAATCCCATAATCCAATGCGGTCTTTAGTAATACCTCTGACTCTTTTTGTGATAAATTTTTCTGTAATGGACTTAATGTAAGCGAACCAAATGCAAGTTCAGATACTTTAATTCCTGTTTTAGCAAGTTCATTATATTTCATGGGAATAATTAAACCCGTCTATTGACGGGTTTCCTTAATTTCTTCTGACCTAAGATAACTATTAACTAAAGCCTCAAGTATTTCATCTCTCTCGATCTGGCTGATTAATACTCTAGCATTTTGGTGACTAGTTATGTAAGCTGGGTCTCCTGACAATAAATAACCTGTTATTTGGTTTACTGCATTATATCCTTTACTATCAAGAGCCTTAAACACTTGATCTAGTATCTCGCGAATACGTTTGTTTTTTTCATGCTCAGCATTAAACTTCATGGTGTGATCAAATTTATTCATTAAGTTCCACCTCTAACTTTCTAAAAACTTTTCAATTATATCTGGCACGGACATTATAGCCTCAGGCAACTTATCAGGGTCTTTACCACCCGCTTGTGCCATTTGTGGACGTCCTCCGCCGCCTCCACCACAGATACTTGCTACTTGTTTAATAATACTTCCAGCATGTAATTTCTTCTCTTTGATTAGTTTATCACTAACAAAGGTCAATAAATATACTTTTTCATCATCACTACAACCTAATACTATAACACTATTAGGGACCTTAGCTTTAATAACATCACCGTACTTACGTAATGAATCCATGTTGTTCACATCTACCTGACTAGTAATTAATGTTACTCCATTAACATCCTTTGCATCCCCTATTATACCGTCAGCTGATGCATTAAACAATTTTTCTTCAAGTCTTTCGTTTTCTTTTTCTAAAGTACTTATCTTCTCCATTAAGTCTGTAGCTTTTTTAACAACATCTTCTTGAGAAACCTTTAGTATTCTTTCTACATCCTCTAATTTGCTCTGCTTATTCATTAAATACTTATGAGCTGCCTTACCAGCAAGGGCCTCGATTCTTCTAATACCAGACCCAATAGAGCCTTCGGATAATATTAAGAATAATCCTATTTCAGAAGTGTTGTTAACATGAGTTCCGCCACAAAGTTCTTTTGAGTATTCTCCTGCACTAACTACTCTTACTTCTTTATCATAGCGTTCACCAAAAAGAGCTACTGCTCCATTTTCAATCGCCTTCTCAACTTCCATGTTTTCAGTTTTAAGTTCTACTGAATCGTAAATAGCATTATTTACATAATCTTCTATGTCACTTACTTCATCCTCACTTAGTCCTGCAAAGTGAGTAAAGTCAAACCTCAATCTATCTGGGGTTACTAAAGATCCTGCCTGATTTACATGCTCCCCTAAAACTTCTCTCAAACCACTGTGAAGAATATGAGTAGCAGTATGATGAACCATTACATTATGTCTATGTTTAGTATCTACCTTGGCATTTACTGATTCATTTTCCATTAACGAACCCTCTAGTAAAACCCCTCTGTGTAAAATTCTATCATCTGGCAATTTTACAACATCTTCAATCTCTACTTTACCTAGCTCGGATGAAACATATCCAAAGTCAGCCACCTGGCCTCCTGATTCGGCATAAAAAGGTGTTTTTTCAAGTAGAAACTCAACATGATCAGCATCTAGCTCATTTATTGCTAAAATTTTCGTTTCTATCTCTAATTGATCATAACCCACAAAATCTTTTCCACCTGTAATATCAGGAAAAACTTCTTTAGCAACTATATTGCCAGATTCAATTTTTCTAGCTGCTCTTGCTCTTTGGCGTTGATTATCCATCTCTTGATCAAACTCTTTTTTTAATACATCAATGCCATTCTCATTTGCAATCTCTAAAGTTAATTCAAAAGGATATCCATATGTATCATAAAGTTTGAAAGCATCTTTACCACTTAATGTCTTTTCATTATTACCTTTTAGGTCTTTTATATACTGGTTTAGCAGTTTTTCTCCTTCTTCAAGAGTTCTTAAAAATCTTTCTTCTTCACTTTTTACTACTCTCTCAATTAAGTCGATTTTTTCAGTTAAATAACTATAATGATCTCCCATTACTTCTGCCACAATTTTTACTAAGTTATACATAAATGATTGATTTAAACCTAGTTTTTTACTAAACCTTATAGCTCTTCTTAACACTCTTCTTATTATATAACCCCTACCTTCATTAGAAGGTAAAGCACCATCTGCAATAGCAAATGTTACAGCTCTAATATGATCAGCAATAACTCTCATTGGCATTTTATTCTCAGAGTATTTTTTGCTAGATAGTTTTTCTATGGCTTCAATTAAGGGCATAAAAATATCAATTTCATAGTTAGATGGGGTATTTTGAACTACAGAAGCTAGCCTTTCTAAGCTCATTCCAGTGTCAATATTGTTATAAGAAAGTTTAGTTAAATCACCATTGACTTCTCTATTATATTGAGTGAAAACTAGATTCCATATTTCTATATACCTGTCACAATCACATCCAGGCTGACAAGTTTCTTCTTGGCACCCGTGACTCTCTCCCTTATCAAAATATATCTCAGAGTTAGGACCACATGGGCCGGGACCTATTTCCCAAAAATTCTCTGGATCATCATATATTCTTTCAGCTGGAAAATCTACTAGATCAATCCATAGCTGTCTAGCCTCTTTATCATCAGGATGTACTGTTACATAAAGTCTGTCCTTGTCCAGTCCAATTTCTTCAGTCAAAAACTCCCAAGCCCACTCGATTGCTTCAGCTTTAAAATAGTTATCAATTGAAAAGTTGCCTAGCATTTCAAACATAGTGTGGTGTCTATCAGTTCTTCCAACAATTTCAATGTCTACTGTTCTAATAGATTTTTGACTACTTGCTAATCTATATGATGGCGGGATTGCCTGTTTTGAAAAATATTTTTTTAGTGGTGCTACCCCCGCATTAATCCATAACAATGTATTGTCATTATCAGGTATTAAAGAATGAGATGGTAATATGTAATGATCTTTAGCTTCAAAGAAAGCCAAAAATCGACTCCTTATTTCCGTTGATTTCATGAGAATTCCTCCTTATACAGCTTAACTGTTATCTAAAAAATTATACAATACTTTATGATAAATTTCCATTAACTACTTATATTCACTAGGCTTTATAAATCCTCCACCTAATAATTCATCATTTTTATAAAACACAGCTGATTGTCCTGGAGTAATTGCTCGAACCGGTTGCTCAAACTCAACTATGTAATCATTTTCCTCAATGTTTATTACTTTTGCTTTAAAACCTGAATTACTATATCTAATTTTAACATTACACTCAATTTCTTCAACCTTGTTACCACTTAACCAACTTACATCCGTGACTATCATTTTCTTAGAAAAGAGCATATCCTTTTTTCCAACTATTATATTATTATTCTCTTTGTCAATATCAATTACATAAGCAGGATAACCCAAAGCTATACCTAACCCTTTTCTTTGGCCAATGGTGTATTTGTGAACTCCATCATGCTCTTTAATTTCATTTCCAGTAACATCCACAAAATACCCAGTCTTTTCACTTTTTATTAAACTTCTTTCAATCAAATAATCAGCGTAAGAATCCTCATCAGGAATAAAGCATATATCTTGACTTTCTACTCTATCAGCACTAGCTAAATTTTTCTCATGAGCCATTTTAACTACCTCAGTCTTTTCATATCTTGCAAGTGGAAATACCAGCTTACTTAATGTTTTTTGATTTAATCGATACAACATATATGCTTGATCTTTTGACTTATCTTTTGCTCCAAAGATTTTGTATAAATTATTTTTATCATCAAATACTAAATTTAGGTAATGTCCTGTTGCTAAGTTTGGATATCCTAGCTCATTTGCATAATCCATTAAAGCTCCAAACTTTATTCTTTCATTACAAATTACACAAGGGTTTGGGGTATTCCCACTAGAGTATTCTTTAGCAAAAGGTTTAATGACCTTTTCCATAAATGCATCTCTTAAGTCTACTACAAAATGTTTTATACCTAATTGATCACATACTTTTTTGGCATCCTTTGCTGCTAAATCTTCTGGATTACCCTCGATGTCACTACTTACTATCATAGTAATCCCACAAATATCATGACCTTGATCTAATAATAAAGCTGCTGCGACAGAGCTATCAACGCCGCCACTCATTGCAACTGCTATTTTTTTCTTTTCCATATCTGCTCTCCTAACACTAATTGTCCTCTTCCTTTTGTAATATCTCTAACTTTAATTTTAAACTTATCTAATACATCATTTTTAAGCTCAGCCAGCACTATTACATCCGCTCCATACTCTATGTCAGTGATGCTGCCACCAAAAGATTCAACAAAATGAATAATATCTCCAAGTTGGGAATACTCTACTGGTTTTACCTTAATCCGCTGGAATAACTCATATTCTGTAATAGTGCAGTTCTCTAAGGCAAGTGATGCTGTTGAACCATATGCTCTAATGAGTCCTCCAAAACCTTGGTTAACTCCACCGTAATATCTAGTTATTACAACAATAACATTAGTTAAATCTCTAGTCTCTATAGATTGCAAAACTGGTGGTCCTGAAGAATTAGCTGGTTCTCCATCATCTGAGTATTTCACAATAGGGTTATCAGAGTCGCTAATAACATATGCATAAACATAATGACTTGCATTTGGAAACTTTTCTTTTACTTCATCAATAAAAGAATTAGCCTGTTCTTCAGTATGAACAGGCCTAGCAGACCCGAAAAATCTACATGCGCCTACCTTTTGCTTAACATGGATTTCTTCCTTTATAGAGAAATATTTTTCTTTCATTATTACACCTCAGATGACCAGATACTTTTTAGATATTGACGTACTTCACGCTCATGTCCGTTATTGCTTGGTCTATAAAACATTTTGTCTTTAACGCTATCAGGTAGGTATTGCTGGAGTACAAAATTATTACTATAATCGTGTGGGTAATCATACCCTACTCCTCTATCTAGTTTTTTTGCACCACTATAATGACCATCTTGTAAATGTTTAGGTATACCTGAAAAGTCTTCTTCTCTGACAGCTTTTCTGGCACTGAAAATAGCTTCCGTAGCACTATTGCTTTTTGGTGCACATGCTATATAAAGAACAGCTTGTGCTAGTATTAATTGTGCCTCAGGGAAGCCAACGTACTCGCATGCTTGTGCGGCACTATTAGCTATAACCAATGCATTTGGATCAGCATTTCCCACATCCTCAGAAGCACAAATTAAAACTCTGCGGACAATAAAGCGTAGACTTTCTCCTGCTTCAAGCATCCTGGCTAAGTAATAAATAGCTGCGTCAGGATCACTCCCTCGCATAGACTTTATAAATGCAGAAATTGTATCATAGTGTGCATCTCCATCTTTATCGTACTTTACAAACTTCTGTTGTATAGATTCTTCAGCTATTTGCATATCAATAACTATATTTCCGTCTTTGTCAGGTTCAGTTGTTAAGACAGCAAGTTCTACAGCATTGAGTGCTATACGTGCATCTCCTGTAGAGGATCTAACTAAGTGGTTTAAAGCTTCTTCTTTCAATACTACATTATACTCGCTAAGACCTCTTTCTGCGTCAGATATGGCATTAATTACAATCTGCTTCAAATCATCATTAGATAAAGTCTTAAACTCAAATACTTGGGAACGTGATAATAATGGTGCATTAACTTCAAAGTATGGGTTTTCTGTAGTTGCCCCTATCAAAGTTACTACTCCACTTTCCACACTTGGAAGTAAGGCATCTTGTTGTGACTTATTGAATCTGTGTATCTCGTCAATAAAAAGAATCGTCTTCTTATTAACAGTACCAAGCAGATCTTCCGCCTTCTTTATTACTGCTTTTATGTCTTTTACACCAGCCATTACTGCATTAAGTTGTTCAAACTGCCTTACTGTATTATTAGCAATAACTTTTGCTAGAGTAGTCTTTCCAGAGCCTGGCGGTCCATAAAATATCATAGACCCTAAGCGATCTGCTCTAATTGCTCTATTTAGAAGTTTTCCTTCACCCAAGATATGCTCTTGACCAACAAACTCTTCTAGTTTCCTTGGTCGCATACGATTAGCTAAAGGCGCACTCCTTCTAAGAATTTCTGTTCTTTGTCTTTCAAATATATCCATCTTAATTCATTATCTTTTTTATAACTTTAATTGCTTTTTCACAATCTTCTTTACTAACACCTAGATGTGTTACAAATCTTACTTTATCTACCCCTGCAGGATTAGCTAAAATATCATTTTCATATAAAGTATTACAAAAATCTTTAGCAGTTATTTTGCTGCTATCAATGTAAAAATAAATAATGTTTGAATCAACCTTATCAAAGGCTAGCTCTATACCTTCAATGCTCGCTAACTCTTTGGCTAAATACTGAGCATTTTCATGATCTTCTTTTAGTCTATCAATATTATTTTCCAGCGCGTAGATACCAGCTGCAGCAATAATACCAGCTTGCCTCATACCGCCACCTAGCATTTTTCTATACCTTCTTGCTTCTTTAATAAATTCTTTTGAACCAAACAGCAAACTACCTACTGGGGCACCTAACCCTTTAGATAAACAAATTTGAATACTATCATATGGCTTTGCCAATTCTTTTGGAGAACAACCAAGAGCTGTCATTGCATTAAAAAATCTGGCTCCATCTAGATGAATTTTTAACCCATACTGATCAGCAACTGCTCTGATATTATTCTGCTCTTCTAATCCAATAACTGCACCACCTGCTTGATTATGAGTATTCTCTAAGCAAATTAAAGTAGTTTTTGGAAAATGCACATTTTCATCTCGTATGTTTTTCTTAATATCTTCAGGATTTATATATCCGCTAGTACCCTTTATCCTTCGAGGCATTAATCCACCTAATGCTGACATTCCAGCAACCTCGAATAAATATATATGAGCATTTTCTTCCATCAATATCTCATCACCTCTATTACAATGTGTTAATAGAGCAAGGATATTACCTTGAGTTCCACTAGTTACAAAAAGTGCCGCTTCTTTACCTAGCATTTCTGCAGCTAGTTCTTCTAGTTGATTTACTGATGGGTCATCTTGGTAAACATCATCTCCAACTTCTGCACGATAAATTGCTCTTCTCATATCTTCTGTAGGTTGAGTGACAGTATCACTTCTCAAATCGATAAATTTAGCCATTATATGCCTCCTCAAGAGAATTTACTACTTTATTTGCTTCTACTTCATATTTATTAGCTTTTGCTCTAATTGGTTCTAAAATTAATCTATTAATTAAATAACTTACTCCCAAGGAAAACCCTATTCCTAAAAAAACTACTCCTTGATTAAGTTCTAAAAATTGCCCTATTAGCATCACTAATACGATTAAGAGTAATGGAACACCATATGCACTTATAGCTGCAAATGCTACCCTTTTTGAGGCTATACTTAATTCAACATAGTCGCCTTTTTTTGCCATAGCATTATTTTTCGCTTCTACTATAGTTTCTTGACCGTCATCTCTACCTAGTTTACATGCTTTACAAGAACTGCAAGCTTCATGCCGTTGTAATAATACTTTTACACTGTCATTTACAACGTCAATAACAACACCTCTTCTATCCATAGAATTCAGCACAATAAAGTGCTTTCTCTCCTTTCGAGCTCTATTTCTTAAGAGCTATACCTAATTCTTCTAATTGCTCTTTACTAGCTTCACTTGGCGCATTAGTCATTAGGCAAGATGCACTTGTAGTTTTTGGAAACGCTATAACATCTCTTATATTGCTAATACCAAGCATTTCCATAACAATTCTATCTAAACCAAATGCTATTCCTCCATGTGGGGGAGCTCCATATTCAAGAGCATCTAATAGAAAACCAAACTGATTATATGCTTGTTCTTCGCTAAAACCAAGCGCTTTTAGCATCATATTTTGTGTTTCTCTATTATGTATTCTGATACTACCACCAGCAATCTCTGCTCCATTTAATACTAAGTCATATGCCTTTGCGCGCACTGTGTCAGGCTTTTTGCTTATATTTTCAATGTCTTCTTCATGCGCCATAGTAAATGGATGGTGAGCTGCATAATATCTCTTATCTTCTTCATCATACTCAAACAAAGGAAAGTCAACTACCCATAAAAAAGCCCAGTTAGATTTATCTATTAAATCTAACTCATTGGCTAGCTCTAATCTTAAAGCTCCTAATGCTTTATTAGCAGTTTTCCTTGTATCAGCAACTATAAACGCAAAATCTCCATCTTCTAGTTCCATTTTTTTAACTAAAGTAGAAACTTCATTATCAGACAAGAACTTAGCTACAGAAGACCTTATTCCCTCATCTACTTTTTGTATCCACACTAGTCCTTTTGCACCGTATCTTTTTACAAACTCAGTATACTGATCAATCTGCTTTCTACTAAAATCACTATTTTCTACTTTAATACCCTTTAATACTCCTCCAGACTCAAGCGTTCCCTTAAAAACTCTAAAATCACTTTCTAAAAAGACTTCAGAAACATCTTGTAAGTAAAGTTCAAATCTTGTATCTGGTTTATCACTACCAAATTTGTTCATAGCTTCTTCATACTGCATTAATGGAAAACTTGGCAACTCTTTAATGTCCAGTACTTGTTTAAATAAGTGTCTGACTAAGTCTTCCGCCATATTTCTAATATCAGCTTCTTCAGCGAAAGACATTTCTATATCAATTTGAGTAAACTCAGGTTGTCTATCAGCTCTTAAATCTTCATCTCTGAAACATTTCACAATTTGAAAATATCTATCAAGGCCTGATGCCATCAACAATTGTTTGAACAATTGAGGCGACTGTGGCAAAGCATAAAAACTTCCTTTGTGAATCCTAGAAGGAACTAGGTAATCTCTTGCTCCTTCTGGCGTTGATTTTGTCAATACAGGGGTTTCTACCTCAATAAATCCATGAAGGTCTAAAAAATCTCTAACAGCTTTTGCAATCTTATGTCTTTGTATTAAAACGTTTTGTGCTTGCGGTCTTCTTAGATCTAAATATCTATATTTGAGTTTTAAACTTTCATCTGCATTAACATCATCTTCTATATAAAATGGTGGTGTAAGAGATTTATTGAGTATTTTTGTTTCACTTACTAGAATTTCCACTTCGCCAGTTTTCATAGATGCATTTACTTGACCATCAGGCCTTTCTCTAACAACACCTGTTGCTTCAATTACGTATTCAGATCGAATGCTTTCTGCAACTTCAAAAGACGGGCTTTCAGGATCTATAGCAAGCTGAACTATCCCGGTTCTGTCTCTCAAGTCAATAAATATTAGAGCGCCAAGGTCTCTTCTTTTCTGAACCCAACCCATCAACTTAACTTTTTCACCAATATTCTTCTTTGTCAATTCTGCACACATATAACTTCTTTTTGCTACCATGTTATTTTGCATCATCAAACCACCTTTTTTTTCTTTCAAGATATTCATCAAAATTGTCTATATACATCTTCACATCTTTTGGTGCATTAAATCTTGTAAATTGCTTGTTTTTATCAAGTAACTTTGTGATGGCACCAGCACCACAAGAAATTACAGAAAATTGCTCATTAATCATTATCATGTTGTACAAACATGGCTTATCTTTTGTATAGCCTATATTAGCTTGGTCATTAAGTGAGTTGCTTTGCTTATATAAATAATATGGTTTATAATTATTCTTCATTAATAAAAGCTCTATATTATCATATAAATCATTAGTAATATTTTTGGCTAACTCATTTATTTCAGATGCTCTCTTTATTGCTAAACTATGAACAGTTATCTCATCTGGGTTTAAGGCTAAAATCTCTCTCAGACTATAGAGTATGTCTTCATCTTCTTCCTCTGGTAACCCAACAATCATATCCATATTAATCTTCATGTTAAAATTGCTTGCTAAACTTATCGTTGACTTAATATCAGTAGCAGTGTGCTGTCTATTAACCTTCTTCAGTGTACTATCTATCATTGATTGAGGGTTAACACAAATTCTATTTACTCCATAATGCTCCATTACCTCTAATTTGGTCCTACTAATTGTATTAGGTCTACCCGCCTCAATTGTATATTCAAGGCCCTCACTTACTAAAGGTTTTACTTCCCTTAAAATTTTCTCTAAATATGTAACTTCTAGTATAGTAGGGGTACCCCCTCCAAAATATATACTGACAATATCTAAATTATTTTTTTTCACATACTCAACTATATGGTTTATCTCTATAATCAGCAGCTCAGCATATGTTTCTAATAAGTTGCTCGTATGAAAATTTGACATAGAAACAAACGAACAATAAGTACACCTAGAGGGACAAAAAGGTATATGGATATATAAAGCCACACTTTCTTTTTTAATATTACCTAAGGTGTTAACTTCCAAACTAAACAAATCAATCATCAGATCTGCTGTTTCAATATTAAGTTTTTGTTCATTTACAAGGTATTCTTTTATATTGGCATTATTGCATCCTTGATTTGCTAAGTAATATAGCAATTTTATGGGCCTAACACCAGTCAAATTACCCCAATCTTTTGGCAAATGGATTATTCTCCTTTTCAAATGCAATTGTAGTTTCTCCGCTATGTCCAGGCAAAACCCTAACATCCTCAGGCAAGTTTAATAACTTCGCCAAAGACTCAAGCAAAACATAAACATCTCCTCCAGGCAGATCAGTTCTTCCAACTGATCTGTGAAAGAGAGTATCTCCACTAAAGAGCACTTTTTTGTTCTCGTCGTGCAAAGATACTGACCCTTCTGTGTGACCAGGAGTTTCTATTACTCTTAATTGAATAGATCCTACCTGAATAATATCACCATCTTTTATATATTTATCTATTTTAGGTTGATCTTTTTCTATACCTAAATATTTAGCTAAATGGCTAGTTGAATCATCTAACATATGCTCTTCTTTTTTATGAGCCAGTAATTCGCACGAAAACTCCTCATAAATCTTCTTATTTCCTGATATATGGTCAGGATGACAATGTGTATTAATGATATACTTCAAATTCAGTCCTAAATCCTTAATTTCACTTATCATTCTTTCAGTATCTTCAGCTGGATCAATTATTGCAGCATTTTTTTCATCGTCATATATTAAGTATGTATTTGTAGATAATTTCCCATTTACTATTTTCTTAATTATCATTATATATATTATCCTCCACTTACTACTTTTCAATCATAATGGTAACAGGGCCATCATTAATTAAACTAACTTCCATATGTGCACCAAAAACACCACTCTTAACTTCAATACCTAACTCATTGATTTTACTTATGAACTCTTCATACATTTTGTCTGCATAATCTGGTGCAGCTGCTTGAGTATAGCTGGGTCTTCTTCCCCTTTGACAGTCTGCGTATAGCGTAAACTGAGATACAACCAACATTTCTCCTTTAACATCTAAAAGAGATAGGTTCATCTTATCGTTATTATCATTAAAAATTCTGAGATTTACAATTTTATTAACTAAAAAATCAACTTCTTCACTTGTATCATTGTCAGTTACACCAAGAAAGACAAGTAGTCCGTGATCAATCTCCCCTGCTATACTGCTTTCTACTTTAACATTTGCTTTAGATACTCTTTGTATTAAAGCCTTCATATCTAAACTCTCCTTACTTTATCAACATCTCTAATAGAAGTTATTTTATTCATCACCTGTGAAAGTTGTTCTTTATCTCTAATTTCCAAGGTAACATAAACTATACCACCTCTTGAGTGAAGTGCAGATACATTAATATCCATCTTAGAAATTTCACCTAAAATATCATAAATAGCACCTGGTCTGTTTGACATAGTAATTTGTAGAGGAACTGGATAAGTTAAAGTATCTTCATCACTCCACATTACATCAATCAATCTTTCTTCTTCGTCATCTTTTTTTGCGACTATATTTGGACAATCTGCCCTATGTATTGTAACTCCCTTACCTCTTGTAATATAACCTACTACCTCATCACCTGGTATAGGATTACAACATTTCGCAAGTTTTAGCAGAGCATTATCTATTCCTTGTATTGCCACACCACTTGTGGATACCTCTACAGGTTTTTGTTCTTCTTCTATAATTTTTTCTATGACATTTTCGGCTTCATATTTTTCCCTATAATATTCTATCAACCTATTAGCTACGCCTTCAGCTGATTGGTTTCCAAACCCTATATTTGCTAATAAATCGTCATAAGAGGAGTAATTGAGATCATCTAATACTTCTTCTACAATATTATACTCCTTGTTTTGAAGTATGCTTTTTGAGCCGTATCCTAATTTTTTAAGTTCACTTCTTAATAAAGACAAACCATGCTCAATATTATCTTCTCTTTGTTCCTTTTTAAACCATTGTCTAATCCTTGTTCTTGCAGTAGAAGTCCTAACTTTTTTCAGCCAATCTCTACTTGGACCATGTGCACTTTTAGAAGTTAATATTTGAATAATGTCTCCTGTTTGAAGCTCATAATCTAATGGAACTATTGCTCCGTTAACTTTAGCTCCTATACATCTATTGCCTATTTCAGTATGTATTCTATAAGCAAAATCAATTGGTATAGCACCTGCTGGTAAATCTATAACGTCTCCTTTAGGAGTAAAGACAAATACCTGATCAGAGAACAAATCAACTTTTAGGCTATCAACAAATTCTTCAACATCACGCAATTCATTTTGGAAGTCCATTACCTGTCTAAGCCAAGCTAACTTATTATCAAAAGCATTTTCTTTGTCTATACCCTCTTTGTACTTCCAATGTGCTGCAATACCAAATTCAGCTGTTCTATGCATATCAAGGGTTCTTATTTGAATTTCTACAGGCTCTTTTCTTAAACCAATAACAGTGGTATGTAAAGACTGATACATATTTGGTTTAGGCATAGCAATATAGTCTTTAAATCTACCAGGTAAAGGAGTCCACATAGTATGAACTACTCCTAGGGCTCCATAACAATCTTTAACACTATCTACTAAAATTCTTACTGCAGTTAAATCATATATCTCTTCAAAGCTTTTAGATTTATCTATCATTTTTTTATATATACTGTAAAAGTGTTTTGGTCTACCCATAATATCTGCTCTTATATCTACTTCTGCTAACTTTCTTGTTAACGTGTCTATTACTTCTTTAACAAACTCTTCTCTTACAGAACGTTTTTTATCAACCAATCTTTGAATTTCTTTATAAACTTGAGGCTTTAAAAATCTTAACGCCCTATCTTCTAGCTCAGATTTTATAAAATACATACCTAAACGATTTGCCAGAGGTGCGTAAATTTCAAGCGTTTCTCTAGCAATTCTCATTTGTTTTTCTGTATTTACACTATCTAAAGTTCTCATATTATGTAATCTATCAGCTAACTTAATGATTACTACTCTAATATCTTTTGCCATTGCTAAGAACATCTTATGTAGGTTATGAGCTTGTTGTTCTGTCCTAGTCTTCTCTCTAATTCTTGTCAATTTAGTAACACCGTCAACTAATTGAGCAATATTCTCTCCAAAAATCTCACTCAACTTAGCAGTAGACATTTCGGAATCCTCTACCACATCATGAAGTAATCCTGCAACAATTGTTTCAAAATCCATTTCTAGATCTTCTGCCAAAATAATAGACACTGATAATGGGTGACTTATATAAGGAGCTCCACTTGCTCTCATTTGATCTTCATGAGCTTTGAGCGCAACTTCATAAGCCCTATCCAAAATTTTATCTTGTTCAGGACTAAATTGATATTTCATTCTTTCTTTCAATGTGGTCAGGTCCATAAAAAACACCCCTTAATACTTGATTAATGCGTCTACTTTATATCCTTGTAAATTTTCTCTTCCATTTAAGAACTCCAACTCAATTAAGAAAGCCATTGCTACTACTTCTCCACCAAGTTGCTCAACTAACTTACACGCTGCAGCTGCTGTTCCACCTGTTGCAAGCAAATCATCTACAACTAATACTTTTTGTCCTTTTTTAATTGAATCTTTGTGAATTTCCACTGTATTTGTGCCATATTCTAACTCATACTCTTCGCTGACAACCTCAGCAGGAAGTTTACCTTTCTTTCTTACAGGAACAAAGCCAGCATTCAATACATATGCTAATGGAGCTCCATAGATAAAACCTCTAGCTTCTGGTCCCACTACAATATCGATTTTCTGTTCTTTATATAAGTCTGCTAATAAATCTACTGATACTTTAAAAGCTTCTGGGTCTTTCAATATTGTTGTAATATCTTTAAATCCAATACCTACTTGCGGAAAGTCCATTACTTCTCTAATTTTGTTTTTTAGTGTTTCAAGATTCATCTAAATTCTCCTTACGTACTTTTGAATTTTTTCTTCACTGGCAGTTGATAAAAACTTAACTTCTTTTTTTGCTCTATCTATTAATTTTTTGTAATTAGTTAAAACCTGACTATTTTCTATATTAGTTTTATTTTTTAGAGCACTTATACATATTTTACTGTCTTTAATTTTTTGCTTAATTAAGCCTAAGTCCATCAATATTTCAAGTGAATAGAATAATTTATGATTTGCTATTGCTTCTTTTAAGCTAGACTCCTTAAAATATGAGTCTTCAATTATAACTTCACTTTGACTTAAAATTCTTTGATAAATTTTAATCAAATAATCCCTATCAATTTGAATATTATCTAATATGCTTAAAATGTCCTGATACTCAGATTCATTATAAGCAAGGACTAGATTCTCATAATTAGAATGAAGAATTTTATTAAGCTGATTTGCAAAAAATGGCATATCATATATTATGACATTTTCAATGTTCTCTTTAAAGTTATCTACATGAATATATTCATTATTTTTTTTAATTAAGTAAACTGGTTCGAACATGTTATTTCTTAATACTGATAAATTAAAGTCATCTATTGACTTGTAAGTGACAATAATAGAATTTTCTTGACTAATATTACTAAGCAATTCTTTTTTACTTATATTCCTTCTATCAACTAGCTTGGGTTTAGAAGATTGTCTATAATCTTTAATTACTAAACTTGCTGATTTGATATTTAGCCACTCATTTTTTGATATAGTTCCTAGTACATCAATTTTATCTCCAATTTTAAAATTAAGATCATTATCATTCCACTTTAAGCACTCCACTGCATCTAAGAAATCTTTAACTACAACTTTTGAATGTTTTCCTTTGCCAATTTGCTGCATATCAACAACTTCTACAGCACTGAGCAAAATATTTGGCTGGGGATTTCCAAATCCGTAAGGCCCTAGATTTTCTAGTTCACTGGCAGTTTCATAGGTAATGCTAGCCACATCAGCTTGATAATCAATTTTAAACTTTGGTTTGAATTCTTCTACTTCAAATATTTCTTGCACCTTAATTGTCAGCCTTTTGCGTAACTCTTCAAGGTTATCTTCATTAAGACTTAAACCAGCTGCTAACTCGTGGCCTCCATGTGATTCTAGTATTTCGTCATTTTCTAGTAAAAGTTTTTGCAGGTGAACGCCTTTTATACTTCGTCCACTCCCCTTTATAGCACCATCACCTTCACCAAGAAGTATAACTGGTTTATATGTCAATTCTACAATTCTTGAAGCTACAATACCTAAAACACCATGATGCCATTCTGGGTTATATAACACATAAATTGGAGAATCATCAATCATCTCCAATGCTTGACTTAAAATTTTCTGCTCAATAGCTTTTCTCTTTTCATTTTGAATGTTTAAATGTTCTGCTAAATTAAACGCCTCTTCGTCATCATCTGTTATTAAAAGATTAAGTGGGTCTTCTGGGCTACCCAATCTACCACCAGCATTAAGCCTAGGAGCTAGGCCAAACGCAACATTGCCAGTCCCTATGTCTCCCTTATTTAAACCACTAACCTTAATTAATGTGTCTAATCCTTTTAATAGACTCCCATTATTTATGGCTTCCAACCCAAGTTTTGTAATTAGCCTATTTTCGTTAAGGAGTGGAACGATATCAGCGATAGTTCCTATAGCCGCTAAAGCATATAATAAAGGCCATTTAATTTGTTTATAATTATTCTTTTTTGCTAATCCTTGAGTTAACTTAAGAGCTACACCTACACCAGCTAAAAAAGGAGTCTCATAGTTTTCTTCTAGATGAGGATTAATAATTGCATCAGCTATTGGTAATAAATCGCCACATTGATGATGGTCAGTGATTATTACTTTTGCACCTTTGTCTTTAATAAGCTTAATTTCATCCTGAGCTGTTATCCCACAATCTACAGTAATTATCAGTTTGTACTTATCTGTTAACATGTCTATAGCTTCAGGATTTAGGCCATATCCTTCATTTATTCTGTCTGGTATATACCTGTCTACTTCATAATTAATCATTTTGAAAAAATGATACAATAAAGAAGTTGAAGTGATTCCATCCACATCATAATCACCATACACTACAATTCTTTCATTTTTATCTATAACCTCATTAATAATAGACACAGCTTTGTCCATATCTCTTAACGAAAATGGGTCATGAAACTGCATATTGTTTATGTCAATAAATCTTTCTTGCTCGTCTAAGTCATATCCTCGGTTTGATAGAATTTGATAAGAAATAGGTAAAATTTTTGGCACAAATTTTTCGACTTTATATTCCCAAACACTGCTTGGTTTCTTTATATTCAACTGCATACCTACTTTCATCTTGATAATATTGCTATTATACAACAAATATAGAGTTTATAAAAAGAATCACCTAAAATTCTTAATGTTATAGCCACTCTGTGTCTTCATCAAACAACTTTTTCTTATAGTAACTTTCACTTTGATAAATGGCTGCTAAAGGATTATGACCTAATACCCTATCCTTAACAGCTAATACTGTAGTAAGACTTTTTGCATACTTCATAAACAAACTATCATGACCAACACAAAGCCCTAGTATTACATTTAAATCTGTACTAAGTTTATTAAAAAGTAGTGCTTGACCAATTGGGTTGCACATTGATTCCTCTTCAAAAGGATTAAATTTATCATCTTCTGCAATCTTAGCCACACTTTTATCTAGTGCACCGCAACAGCAAACTGCAGAAACTACATCAAACCCCTTTGTACGAAAATATCTACTTACAACTCTTGCTTCATTTGATAATCCAACACAAAAAGCAATTCCTATTTTATTCATTTTTCCCTGTTTGGCAAAATGATAAATCTCTTCTATTCTTGTCCATTTACAATATCCTGTTTTTTCAATATGAGCAGCTAGCTGAGAAATTTTAATATTCTCTTCCTTCTCATATTCAGCTTTAACACTTTTAAGCCAATCTTTGTCCTTAGTTGGACAATTAGACAAGTTTGACACCTCAGATTTTTGGCATTCTTTTTTCTTACATTCTGCACATGTACTCATAATAGCTTTCCTCACTTTCTAATAATATTATTATACCAAATATACAGGCTATACTAAATAAGGCTCGTCAATTGACGAGCCTTTCTACTATTCTCCTGGGATTTCTCGAGTCTCATATTGTAAAATTTCAATATATCCCATCTCATCTAATTTTCTTCTGAACTCTTGAGGAGTCTTTCTTTTTAGAGGAAGCTCATCGAGTTGTGATAATTTATACAATAGCTTAGCTACCATAGCAGCGTCCATTTGTATTGCTTTTGGATTCAATTTATCAACTGTATCCCAATAAGTATGTCCAAATCCCCTTGGTGCTCCAGATGAAGAAGGAGCACTTGAAGCATAAGTAGCAGCTGGAAATCCATTTGATGCGAAATAATACATGTCTGAATATAGACTAATTTTATCTCCTATTGATATACTAGGTTCATAAATCTCAGAGAAAATTTTCTTAAAAAAGACAATGTTCTCTGACCAACCCTGTAAAGAAAATGTACCATTAAATCCTCTACCTGCTCCATCTAAGTTAAGCATAAAAACAAAGTTCTCATCTTTATGTTTTTTAACATACTCTTCAGAACCTATTAAGCCAGTTTCTTCTTGAGCAAATGCAACAAATCTTAATGTCCTCTTTAACTCGCCTTTAAATTGTGATAATGCTCTAGCAGCTTCCATTACAACAGCTGTACCTGCCCCATTATCATTGGCAGATTCATTAATATCATGCCCATCATAATGACCACCTATTAGAATAATTTCATCAGGCTTTTCTATTCCTTTAATTTCACCTACTACATTATATGAGTTTGTTCTTTGTAATGTATTATTACTTGAAATTCTTAAACTTACATCATTGTTTCTAGCTAGCCTTAATAGAAAATGCCCTGTTTCAAATGAAACCGACACCGCAGGTATTTCACATGGCTTATTAAATCTTGCAGAACCAGTCTCTGGCAAACCACCAGGCTCCCCTCTCATCCAGATGAAGCCTATCGCACCAGCTTCAATTGCCCGACCGAGTTTTTCACCTCTATGCATTTGTCTATGATAAAACTTTGGAGTAGCTGTGTTGACCATTGCTATTGCACCTTTTAATTTATCTCGATTATCTGCATATGCTTGAGGGTCTCCATCACCTAGATATACCAGGTTTCCTTCAATCTCACCAGGAGGACAAAATGGTAATGCTATACAATCTACTTCTCGTACTATGGGATCTAAAACACTTAAACGAGTTTCTTTTCTTGTCCATCCGTTGCACTCAAACTCTTCTTTTTCAACTTTATCTAATCCATTTTCAAGCATTTTCGTTCTTATATACTCTGCTGCAAGTCTCTCTTCTTCACTGCCACCAAATCTAGAGCCATATTTTTCAACTAACTCTTCTACAAAATCGGCTCCATTTCTAGACAAATATAAGTCTCCAACTATTTTTTTCAAAGCATCCATTCTTAAACCCTCCTATAACTCTTCGAGTAGTCTGATCAACAATGCCGTTCTATTTGGTATATGCTCAACTAAGGTGTGTTCAGTATCAGCATGAGCACCATTACCTACAGAACCTAAACCATCTATTGTAGGAACACCTAAAGCCGCAGTAAAATTACCATCACTTCCACCACCCGTAGATGCCTCTTGTAGATCAAATCCTAAATCAGTAGAAATATCTCTTGCAAGGTTAAACATTTCGATGGTTTTTTCAGATCGTATCATTGGTGGTCTATTAATTCCACCTGTTGCTTTGACTGTTGTACCAACTATGAATGATTTCCTATTAAGAATATCTTCAGTAATTCTTTCTGCTTCTTCCATTGTCTCAACTCTCACATCTATTGTAGCTGTTGCATTAGCTGCAACTACATTAGTTTTTGAGCCTCCTGTTATTGTACCTACATTAACAGTTGTTCCTAGCTCATCTTTTGCCAGGCCATTTAAATCAAGTATTTGATGAGCTAGTTCTGTAATAGCACTAATCCCTTCTTTTGGAGCGCTACCAGAATGAGATGCTTTACCTTTTATAAAGAGATCAAATCGTCCAACACCTTTTCTAAACGTCTTTAAAGCTCCTTGTGGTGGAACGGATGGTTCTAATACTAAAGTGCAATCACTTTGTCTAGCTAAGTCTTCGATTAGCTTTCTAGATGTTTGCGAACCTATTTCCTCATCGCTATTAAAAAGAATCCTGATATTTTTATCGTTTACTTTGCCTCTTTTTATTGCCTCTTCTACAGCAAAAATAGCTTGAACAGCGCCTGTTTTCATATCATAGACGCCTGGTCCTCTTAAAACTCCGTCTTGATTTGAAAAAGGTATCTTCTCTAAAGTACCAAGTGGCCAAACAGTATCAATATGACACAAAATAAGTAAATTCTTATTAGCGTTATCTACTAAATGTTCTACTAATAGGTGATTACCTCTATTTTGATTGTTTATCACCTCTGTAGTCATACCTTTGCTCTCGCATAAATCCATTAAATAATTAATCAACTTATCTATAGCATCTTTTTCATCAGATGGAGACTCGTGTTCAACAACAGTTTTAATTACATCAATTATTTCAGGTAACCTATTTTTCATTTCATCAACAAGATTGTTCATTGCTGCTCCTCCTTTAAACTTCATTAGTTTACCTTGTTATAATTCTAGCTAAAAGTTAATAATCCTTTTTTAATTCTATTATCTAAATTTATTATTTTAGATATTTAAGATATATGTATTGACAAGTATTCTCTATATCTGGTAACCTTACATAAAATAAATAACAAAGCACCTTTAAAACGGTCCAGAGAGGCCGGTAAGGGAAACAATTATGGGGATCATAGTGCCTTCCTACCGGCTGTAGGAAGGCATTTTTTAATTTCCCGAAAGGAATGATTACATTTTGAAAAGCTCTACAATTAAGAATCATTTGCTTGACACAGAACATTTAACACTTGAACAGTTGAACCTTATCTTTGAAAGAACTAAGAATTTTAAAGATAAGGAGACCGCGCAAATCTATTCTGGAAAGAAAGCTGTATTTCTCTTTTACGAAGCTAGCACAAGAACAAAAGGTTCATTTCAAGTTGCATGTGATAACCTAGGTATAAAAATACTCGACTTAAGCCCACAAAATAGCTCTTTTGTTAAAGGTGAATCATTGCTTGATACTGCTAACAATTTAGAAGCAATAGGAGCCGATATATTCATCATGCGACACAATCAATCAGGTATAGCCAAGTTTCTAAGTGAAAAAGTTAATGTTCCTGTCATAAACGGTGGCGATGGTATGCATGCCCACCCAACACAGGCATTACTAGATGCTTATACACTCGTAGAGCATTTTGGATCAATTGAAGGGAAAAAAATAGCCATTATAGGAGATATAAAGCACAGTAGAGTTGCTAGAAGTAATATATATTCACTTAAGTTACTCGGTGCAAAAGTAACATTAGTTGGCCCACCTACATTTATACCTGATGGGATAGAGAATTTTGACGTTGATGTTGAGCATGATTTAGAAAATGTCTTAGACAATGATGTAATTATGGCTCTACGAATTCAGAAAGAGCGACAAACTGGTGGATTTATACCTAGTTTTGCTGACTATACTAAATCATATGGAATTAATAAAACTCACTTAAAAAAATTAGGTGAAAATACTGTTATTATGCATCCAGGGCCAATCAATAGAGGTGTCGAACTGACCGATGAAGTAGCTGATAGTACCAAAAGCTTAATTTTAAAACAAGTACAAAATGGTGTGTATACTAGGATGGCTGTAATATCACTGTTACTAGAAGGAGAATTGTAATGAATAGTTTTGTTTTAAGAAATGGACAAGTTATAGATCCTTTAAATAATATAAATGATGTATTAGACATTGAGGTTGTTGATGGAAAAATTTCGAGAATTGAAAAGAGCATTGTAAGTAATTATAAAACTATTGATGCAAGTGGAAATTTGGTTACTCCTGGTTTTGTAGAAATCCATGCACACTTTAGAGAGCCAGGATTTACTCACAAAGAAGATTTAAGGACAGGTAGTATTGCTGCACTTCAAGGTGGATATACAACTGTTTGTGTTATGCCAAATACTAATCCAGTAATAGATTCACCTTACCTAGTAGAATACATTAAACTTAGAAGTAAAGACATTGATTTAATAAATATTGAAGTAATAGCAGCAGTAACCAAGAGTTTAGGTGGAAATGAATTAGCTGATCTAGTAGCTCTTAAACAATCTGGCTCAATTGCATATTCTGATGATGGAATGCCTATAATGAACCCTAAGATGATGCGTAACGCTTTAGAATACATCAAACCTTTAGGGTTACCGATTATATTACATGAAGAAGACCATAACTTAAGCCTACCTGGAGCAATGAATGAAGGAAGTGTCAGCACAAAACTTGGTTTATCAGGAACTCCTGGCTTAGCTGAAGAGGTCATGATTGCAAGAGACATTTTATTATCAGAAAAAACTGATTCTCCTATTCACATAGCTCATGTAAGCACTAAGAAATCAGTTGAACTAATTAGACAAGCAAAAAAAGATGGTGTTTTAATAACTTGCGAGGTTACCCCTCACCATTTGCTTTTAACTGATGAAGCATTACTTGATAGGCCTTATGACACAAATCTAAAAATGAGTCCACCACTAAGAACCAGAGAAGATGTTTTAGAGTGTGTTAAAGGGATTAATGATGGAACAATTGATGCTATTGCTACTGATCATGCACCACACACTATAAAAGAAAAAGATCAGGAGTTCTCAAATGCACCTAATGGAATAATAGGTTTAGAAACAGCTTTTTCTGTCTTATACTCCGGTCTAGTAAAAAATGAACTACTCAGCTTACATACTTTAGTTTCAAAATTAACTTGTGAGCCAGCCAAAGTATTTAACTTAAACAAAGGCTCACTGTCGATAGGTCAAGCTGCAGATATAACAATAATTAATCTTCATAAAGAATATGAACTAAAATATCATCATTTAGGTAGCAAGAGTTCTAATAGCCCTTGGCTTAATCAAAAATTAAAAGCTAAAGTAGAGAGAGTATTTGTTAATGGTATTACTAAATATTTGGAGGAAAATTATGAGTAAAAAAATCTTATTTGATGCACCCGTCTTGTCTAATGAAAAAATCTGTGATGATGTTTATTTATTAAAATTCAAGCATGCGGACTTTGCAAACATAGTTCTACCTGGACAATTTGTGCAAGTAAGTACAAACTTTGAAAATCAAACATTTTTAAGAAGACCAATTAGTATATTTGATGTAGACAAAGATAAAAGCATAGTAATGCTTTTATATAAAGTAGTTGGTAAAGGTACTCACTATTTTTCTAGTTTACAAAAGGATGATTCTATAAATATACTGGGTCCTCTTGGAAATAGCTTTACCCTTGAGTATAAGAAACCATTAATAATTGGCGGTGGTATTGGTGTTGCTCCATTGAAGTATTTAGTAAGAGAATATAATAGAGAAGGAGTATCTCCTACTTTATCTCTTGGATTTGCCAATATAGATCAGTCATGTATGGCTTCTCTTTTTACAGAACTTGATTGTGATATAAACATCTGCACAGATGAAAAAAGCAGCTACTTTCACGGTAATAGCTGCCAACTTGCAGAAGTAATATTAGATGAAGAAAATTATGATTCTATATATGCTTGTGGTCCAAATATAATGTTAAAAAACGTACCCATCACTAACTTACCCACTTTCATTTCACTCGAAGAATACATGGCTTGTGGTGTAGGAGCATGTCTAGGGTGTGCTGTTAAAACTATTGATAACAATTACGTGCATGTATGTAAAGATGGACCAATATTTGATGCAAAAGGAGTAATTTTAAATGAATAGATTAAAGCAGAAAATATTCGATGTAGAATTTGATAACCCAATTTTCTCAGCCTCTGGAACCTTTGGTTATGGAAGAGATTATGAAGATTTCATTCCTGTTAATGAAATAGGTGCAGTTGTCACAAAAGGTACATCTCTAACGGAGTGGAAAGGTAATGCTTCTCCAAGAGTATATGAAACAGCTTCAGGGATGCTAAACTCTATTGGGTTACAAAACCCTGGAATTGATCACTTCTTATCAAAAGACCTACCATGGCTTGTTAATAACAAAGCAAAGGTAATATTAAATGTAGCAGGTCATACTATTGATGAGTATCAGAGTGTCGTCGAAAAGTGTAACTCTTATAAAGGAAAAATTCATGCACTAGAGATTAATATTTCATGCCCAAATGTAACTGAAGGTGGTATGGCATTTGGTACAAATCCCGAAGTGGTATATGAGCTTTTAAGTAACTTAAAAAGAATCTCTAGCATTCCATTAATTGCTAAACTTTCTCCAAATGTTACAGACGTTGTGGAAATTGCTAAAGCAGCAGAAAGCGCAGGAGTAGATAGTCTTTCACTTATAAATACTTTATCTGGTATAGCCATTGATATACATAAAAAGAAGCCAGTTTTAGGTAATATTTTTGGTGGATTATCAGGTCCTGCAATTAAACCTGTAGCTCTTAAAATGGTATATCAGGTTAGTCAGGCTACAAATCTGCCCATCATTGGTATAGGAGGAATTATGAATAGCACAGATGCGATAGAGTTTTTCTTAGCTGGTGCATCAGCAGTGCAAGTTGGAACAGCTGTTTTTATAAACCCATATGTGCATAGTGAAATAGTAAAAGGTGTTGATGATTATCTTGATAAACATGGATATTCTAGTATTACTGAGATTATAGGACTCGCATGGAAGGAGTAATTATGAAAAATATAAACGAAAGACTTATTTTAGCATTGGATGTAGACACCGAAAAAGAGGCCTTAGAAATTGTTGAAGAACTTGCAGATTTAATTGGATACTTTAAAATTGGTATGCAACTCTACTATTCCTGTGGTAATGAGCTAGTAGAAAAGATTCAGCAGCTAGGAGGGAATGTGTTTTTAGATTTAAAAATGCATGACATTCCTAACACTGTATATAACGGAGCAAGAGTAGTATCAAAGCTTGGTGTTAAAATGACTAACTTCCATGCTTCTGGTGGCCTTGAAATGCTATCTAAAGCTGCTCAAGGATTATCAGAGAATCCTAGTCAGCAAACGATTGGAATTGCTGTAACTGTCTTGACATCATTAAGTAACAGTGACCTGGATGATTTAGGAATAGAAAATAATGTAGATACAACTGTAAAAAGATGGGCGCTGCTAACTAAGAAGGCAGGGTTGAAAGGCGTTGTGTGTTCTCCTCAAGAAATCAAGTTAGTAAAACAAGCTTGTGGAGATGACTTTTTAACTATCACGCCAGGTATTCGTCCTAAATGGTCTGTAAAAAATGACCAAAAGCGTATAACCACTCCCTATGACGCTATCAAATCTGGTGGAGACTATTTAGTAATTGGACGTCCGATAAGAGCAGCTGAAGACAGACGTGAAGCAACAAAGAGAATTCTTGAAGAGATGAATCAAGGGCTAATTGATTATAAAAAGGAAAGAGGATTATAAAATGAAAAATGAATTTGTTAAGCTATTCGAAGATTTAGGTGTTATTTTAGACGGACATTTCTTATTAACTTCAGGAAAACACAGTCCTACATTTTTGCAATGTTCTCAGTTAATGCAGCATCCAGAGCACACAGAAAAAGTTATTAAAGAATTAGCTAAAGAATTTCACAACACTGACGCTGAGGTAGTTGTTGGCCCTGCAATGGGTGGTATTATTTTATCCTATGAACTAGCACGTCATTTAGGTTTGAAAGCTATTTATGCTGAAAAATCTGAAAATGGCATGGAGTTTAGGAGAGGATTCAATATTAAGCCTGGCACTAAAGTTTTAGTAGTTGAAGATGCTGTTTCCACAGGAGGATCTGTTAAAAAAACTATGGAGGCTTGTGAAAAAGCTTCTTTAGATGTAATTGGTGTTGCTATAGTGGTAGACAGAAGTAATGGCAAAGTTAAACTACATGAAAATCAACATTCATTAATTACTTTGGATATTCCTGCTTATGATTCAGATGACTGTCCACTATGTAAAGAAAATAAACCTTTAATTAGTCCAAAAGATCTTAGTATGTAAGCAGGATATTTCGATTATAAGAAGAAATATAATGTGATAGGAGGTTTAGATATGGATGATATGATTCAAAAAATGAGAGACAACAACATATTCCATATACATAGTCTAAGCAAAGCAATAGATGACGTGTTATGGCATCAGTATCTAGGACACAAAGTTAAAGTTGACAAATGGCGAATTATTGGACCAGCACCTGCTAATACTGAAGCTCAGTCAGATCAAAACAAAGGAAACCCTTTCGTTTTATGGGTATATACTTTTGCTCCTAAAAATTTAGAGGAAAATAAGAAATATCCTTTGATGGTCTATATTCATGGTGGTGTTCATGCAAACTTATCTACAAGAGATTATCACATTATTGAAGAACTAACTGATCAAGGATACATAGTTGTTTCACCAGAGTATCGCGGAAGCACTGGTTATGGTGAAGAGTATTACAAACTTATAGATTATGGTGGGTTAGAAACAGAAGATACTTTTGCAGCGAGAAATTGGGCAGTTGAAAAGTTTGATCTAGTTGATGAGAATCGTGTTGGAATTATGGGTTGGTCGCATGGAGGGTTGCACACTCTATTTAATATTTTTGATCACCCAGAAAGCTATGTAGCTGCATATGCCGGAGTCCCTGTAAGTGATTTAGTTGCTCGTATGGGTTACAAAGGAGAACGTTATCACAGCTTATATTCTGCTGATTATCATATTGGTAAATCAGCAGCTCAAGATCCTAATGAATATAAGAAAAGATCTCCTGCTTGGAATGCTCATAAATTAGAAACCCCATTGCTTATTCACACAACCACAAGCGATGAGGATGTAAATGTTTTAGAAGTTGAACATTTAATAAAGTCACTTAAAGCTGAAGGTAAAGAGTTTGAGTATAAAATCTATGATAATGCTCCAGGTGGACATGTATTTGACAGGATTGATACTACAGAAGCCAGAGAAATTAGACAAAAAGCATATGATTTTTTAGCAAGTTATTTAAATCCGCCTTATAAAAAATAACATAAAAAGCCTGACAATGTCAGGCTTGAGGCTGTTGACAAAAAAATGTCAACAGCTTTTTTAGTTTTAAAGGAGAATGTGAATTAATGTAGAAATAGTAAGGAAAGAGAATAAAGAGGTGTTGAGCGTGTACAATGAGAACAATCCAAAGCA